>ERZ773100.9-NODE-9-length-152646-cov-8.482525_pt1 | contig 152646 bp, 169 predicted proteins | sample MGYA00511119_ERZ773100 | MGnify/ENA primary metagenome ERZ773100 (study PRJEB29015, sample SAMEA2738000) | human oral metagenome | biome: human oral; feature: human-associated habitat; material: dental | place: China | collected 2111 ...
CTAATACTGATAAACCTAATACTGATAAACCTAATACTGACAAACCTAATACTGACAAACCTAATACTGATAAACCGGCAGTCACTAAACAATTCTTTGAAGATAAAAAAATTGGTGTTCAAGTAGAACTAATTGGTAATAGCCCTGCTACAAAACTAGAAGCAAAAGAAATCAATGATAATCAATTAGCTCAAAATATTTTAACGAAATTAAATCTACCAAACAGTAATGTAAGAATATTAGAGCTTAAACTTTTAGATAAAGATAATAATACTGTTAATTCTAACGCCAAACGTAAGGTATCAATTACTTTAAAAGAGGGTGAAAAAGATGTTGCTGTTTACCATGTAAAAGAAGACGGCTCTTTAGAACTAATTAAATCTCAAATTAATGGTAATATCTTGACGTTTGAAATAGATCACTTTAGTAAATTTGCCCTAGTAAGTGAAAATAAAAAAGATTCTAATCAAATTTCTACAAATAGAAAATTATTAAGTAATACCGGCTCTCAAACTGTAAACTCACAACTATTTGGAGCATTAATACTAGTATTAGGCGGAGTTCTATACTTAGCTAACAAAAAGAGAAGAAATTAAAAAAACAATATATTAGTTAATATGAATCAAGTTAGAGGATCCCCCTAACTTGGTTCATATTTTAATAAATATCATTTAATAAATTTACATTAACATTCCCTATAATTATTATTTTACTACCCTTTTAGGTCATATCAAAAAATATTATCAGTTGAATTTTTCCCTATTTTAAGGTAAAATTGTAGTGCTTATAGAAATTTTTAAAAGTGATTATTTTCTATATGAATTAACGAGATTTTAGGAGAATTGTAATGAGTAAATATCATTTTATAGGAATCAAAGGATCTGGTATGAGTTCCCTCGCACAGATTGCCTATGATATGGGACATATTGTCCAAGGTTCCGATGAAGAAACTTATTTTTTTACACAAGAGAAATTAGAACAGCGTAATATACCGATGTTCTACTATAATGAAGAGAATATAAAAGAAGGCTATGAAGTTATCTTAGGAAATGCCTTTGATGACACGCATATTGAATGTCGTCGCGCCAAAGAATTAGGTTTAAAAATCTATACCTATGCTCAATTTTTAGGTAAACTACTAGAAGAAACCCCTTCTATCGCGGTAACTGGAGCACATGGTAAGACTACAACTACTACTATGACAAGTAATATTTTTAAACATAATCGTGTTACATCTTATCTAATTGGAGATGGAACTGGGCACGGTGAAAAAAATTCAGACTTTATGATTGCAGAAGCGTGCGAATACTATCGTCACTTTTTAGCCTATCATCCAGATTACGCTATCGTAACTAATATTGATTTTGATCATCCTGATTATTTTAATGATGAATATGATATGTTTGATGCATTTCAAAGCTTTGTCAATCAAGTTAAAAATACAGTAGTTATATGCGGTGATGACCGTCTGGCTTCTAAGTTAAAACCTGCTCACGCTAAAACAATTACTTATGGATTTAACGATGGAAATGACTACCAAATAAAAAACGTTCAAACTTCTACTGAGTACAGCAAGTTTGATATTTATAAAAATAATACTTTACTTGGAACATTCACTATGGCGATTTTTGGCTTACATGACATTTCTAATGCTACTTCTGCCATTGCCTTGGCTGATATCAATGGTATTAGTGTAGAAAAAATCCAAGAATCATTAGACTTATATCGTCCAGCAGAACGAAGATTTAGCGAATATAAATTCGGCAGTAATGTAGTTGTTGATGACTACGCTCATCACCCTAGCGAGATAAAAGCTACTATTGATAGTGCTCGCCGCAAATATGCAGGTAAGCAAATTGTAGCTATTTTTCAACCACATACTTATACAAGAACTGCCAAGTTCTTAAATGAATTTGCTGAAAGTCTGCTAACTGCAGATAAAGTATTTTTATGTCCAATTTTCGCTTCAGTCCGTGAAAAAGAAAAAATTGTTGGAATTGAAGATTTACAAAAAGTAACTCCAGGTTCTGAAATCATTCATGGAGAAGAAGATTTTGACAAACTAAACTTTGAAAATACGGTCTTTTTATTTATGGGAGCCGGAAATATTAATAAACTTTGTCATAAGTTTTTTGAAAAAAACACTAGCAATTAACCTTATTTTAAAATATAACGAATACAAAACACTCAAGGAGGAAATATAAATGTTAAATATTGATTGGCTTGTACTTGCCTACGCAGGAATTTTTCTATCAGGAGTAGGAGTACTTATTATTTGTATTAGCGCTGCAAGAACTTTAGGAACTGCAAGAAAATCTATTATATCTGTTACAGAGTGTGTGGAAGATGTAACTAATATTGCTGAAGACGCACTTACTCTTGCAAAAGATTTAAACGAAACTGTTAAAAAAGTAGAAGGTCATTTAGAACCAATTATGGTTGAAACTAACATCTTACTACAAAACGCAAATATCCTTGCTGAAGATATGCAAGTAAAATCTGAAAAATTAGATCCATTATTTAATACAGCTGAAGGTCTAGCTTCTTCTATTAATGGACTTCAATCTTCTGTAGATAACATGAAAAATAATGTTACAGGTTTTAGAAAAAATACTGATGAAAAAATCAACGATTTATCAGAAAAAGTGGAAGAAAATAAAAGTAAAGCTGCTGACTTACTTAATAAATTCTTCAAAAAAGAAAAATCTTCAGAAGAAAACTAAGATTTAAGACAATTAATATAGAAAATTAGTATCCCTCAAAACATTTATCTTTGAGGGATATTAATTTTAGCATTAATTTTTATTATAAAAACTATCTAATTATATTAAAATCCTTGCTTTTATTTCCAATTTAGTATATCATACACAAGTATAAATTTTTATAAAGGAGAACAAAATATTTTATGTTAAATGAATTTAAAAAATTTGCTTTTAAAGGGAATGTATTAGATCTTGCAATCGGGGTTATTATGGGGGCTGCTTTTGGTAAAATCGTAAGTTCATTAGTAACTGATATTATGATGCCGCTTATTGGGCTTCTTTTCCCATCTAAACCGGACTTCACTAACTTAATGTGGAATAACATTAAATATGGTAATTTCATTCAAATTATTATTGATTTCTTAATCACAGCTGTAGCTATTTTCATTTTTGTTAAAGCTATTAATACTGCTAAAGAAAAAATGGCTAAAGAAGAAGCTGCTGAGGAAAAAGCACCAGAAGTTGATAGTAAAGAAGAGCTTCTTAAAGAAATCCGTGATTTATTAAAAGAAGGTAAATAATTAAAAATAAAAATTAAGGAGCTGACGATAAATCGTCAACTCCTTTTTTATTTATAATTAGATAGTTTACTATTTATTTTTTTTATATCATTTCTAACACTTAGATAAGATACCAAAGCTATTAGAGCATATAAGAAACTTGAAAATACTAACATTAGCATTAGAGTTTTTAACCCTACAAACCATTTCAAATAATATCCTGCCAATAACAATGGGAGCATTATTAGAAGGTAATGTTTTAAAAATATCGTTTTAAAGTTTTGCTCATCTACATTTTTAAAAATCTCACTGGCAAATCCTTGTAAAATCCCCAAAACGATAAATATTATAGTCTGGACTATCATCGCTTTATTAGTATTTGAAAAACCATCTAAAAATTCAGGAACACCTGGAGCATACTCTCCATGTATCAAACTAAATACTAACGATAAGATACTTCCTATCCCTACCCCTATTAAACTAAATACCACCATTTTTCTAAATAATTTCATTTTATTTTCCTCCTATATACCGAGTTTTAACTTAAACTCTTTAATCATCCTACGAGATACATAGCTAATATCAGAATTTTTATACTTTATGACTATCGTTCCTGTATTACTAAAATCTAAGTTTTTGATAAATTTTATATTCGCTATTTCACTTTGTGATATTTTTATAAAATTACGAGTTACCATATTTTCTACTTCATAAAGCTTTTTCTTCACAACATATGTATCTTTTAATGTTACAACAAAAGTTTTTCTATCTTCTATATATACCCTTATTATTTCATTTATATTTATAATACTCGCCTTATCTTCAACTATTCCTATCAAATACTCAGAACTATATTCGATATAATTTATTAAATTCTGAACTTCTTTATCAATCTTATTAGCACTAACTACAACTAATGTTTCTTTTACTTTTTCATCTATATTTAACTCGAGTTTCATAATAACTCCTCCTTTCAATTATTATTTTAACGAAAAACTATTATTAAATCTATACTTTTTGATTATCTGGCTGTTTTCTACGTCTATTCGGTTTTTCTCATTATCTATATTTCAATAGAAGCTAAAAACCTTATCAATCATAGTTAAAGACCAACCAAGAAATAATCTTGATTGGTCTTTTATTTAATCAATTTTAAATTTTGTATCACTCAAGGCTTTTTGTAATACATCCTTATCGACTGTTCCTACTACTATTAATTTTTTCTTAGAGATATCAACTTCTACAGTTTCTACCCCTTCTATATCATTAAGTTTTTCTTTAACAACGGCAGCACAGCCACCACATTTTACTCCTTCTATATTATAAACTTTTTCCATGTGAACCTCCTGTAAATTATTTTATTCCCGCTCTTTTTAGTCTCAACGCATTTAATACTACCGATACTGAACTAAAACTCATCGCGGCTCCGGCTACCATTGGATTTAATAATGGTCCACCAAATAGATGTAATACTCCCATGGCAATAGGGATACCGATAATATTATAAATAAACGCCCAGAATAAATTTTCTTTAATATTCTTTATTGTTGCACGACTAAGTTTTATTGTACGAACTACACTAAGCATATCATTGTTCATAAGAACAATATCAGCAGATTCAATTGCTACATCTGTTCCTGCTCCCATAGCTATTCCAACATCTGCTTGTACCAAAGCTGGAGCATCATTAATACCATCTCCAACCATCGCAACCTTATAACCTGCTTGTTGAAGCCTTGTTATCTCGTTACTCTTATTCTCTGGTAACACTTCGCTACGTACCTCGTCAATCCCTATTTGTTCTGCAATAATTTCTGCAGTTTTTTTATTGTCACCAGTGAGCATAATTATTTTTGTTCCCATTTGTTTTAATTTTTTTACCGCTTCTTCACTTGATGATTTAATTGTATCTGCAACAGCAATTATTCCTATTAATTTATTTCCATACACAATAAATAAAGGTGTTTTACCTTCTGCTGCAAATCTATCAGCTACTAAAAGGTGATTTCCTACTGAGATAGAATTGTTTTCTAAAAATATTTTATTTCCTACTAAAATATTTTCTCCATCAACTTTACCCGAAATTCCAAGGCCTGAACTAGCTTTAAAACCTTCTACTTCACTTAATATAAATTCTTTTTCACTTGCTAAATTCACTATTGCCTCTCCTAGTGAATGTTCTGAATAATGTTCTATACTCGCAGCTAAACGCAAAACTTCACTTTCATCATAATTATCAAATGTAACTATATCTGTTACTCTTAATTTCCCTTCAGTTAATGTCCCTGTTTTATCAAAAACTACCACATTTACGCTTTGCGCCGTTTCTATTACTTCCCCACTTTTTATTAAAATTCCATGCTCCGCACCAAGTCCTGTCCCTACCATTATTGACGTTGGAGTCGCAAGTCCTAACGCACACGGACAAGCAATTACTAATATTGAAATAGAAATAGTAAGAGCAAATATCCATGACTCATGACCAACAAAGTACCATAAAGTTCCCGATAAAACAGCTAAGAAAATAACTACTGGAACGAATACACTTGCAATTTTATCAGCTAATTTTGAAATTGGTGCTTTTGATCCTTGTGCTTCTTCAACAAGTTTTATAATCTGAGCAAGAGCAGTATCTTCTCCAACTTTAGTTACTATCATTTCAAAAGTTCCTGTTTTATTAATACTTGCTCCTATTACATTATCACCAATATTTTTGTCAACAGGTAAACTTTCACCAGTTAACATTGCTTCATCAACCGAACTTGCACCTTCTATTACCTTGCCATCCAAAGGAATCTTTTCTCCAGGTCGAACAACAATTATATCTCCAATAACAATATTTTCAACATTTAGTTTCACCTCTTCTCCATTACGGATAACATTCGCCGTCTTCGGCGCAAGGTTAATCAGCGCTGCTATCGCTCCAGAAGTTCTTTCTTTAGAAACTGCTTCAAAATATTTACCAAGTGTAATAAGTGTTAAAATAACACCTGCAGATTCATAGTACAAATTCATAGCTAAATGTGCATCCCCTAAATAAACTAGAGCAGTTGAATATAAACTATAAATAACTGCAGCTCCTGAGCCAAGCGCAACCAACGAATCCATATTAGGATGTCCATTAAACAATGACTTAACCCCAACTAAATAAAAACTTCTACCTAAATACAAAATTGGTAAAACTAAAATTATTTGAATAGTAGCGAATAATTTCGCTTGTTCCATTGGATTTATTATCGTAGGTAAGCCTATCATATCAGCCATAGATAAGTATAATAAAGGAATTGCAAATATAGCAGACCATAAAAATCTATGTAATAAACTATTTATCTGTTTCGCTTTTTTTACTTTTTGTCCTTGAGTAGAATCTTTAAAAACCTTATCTTCTATCGCCTTGAATCCTGCTCTCTCTACCGCATCTTCTATATCCTTTATATTTACTTTGCTTCTATCAAAAATAACAGTCATCTTTTCTGTAGCTAGATTTACACTAACACTCTGCACTCCAGAAACTTTTCCAACAATATTTTCTATATTACGAGCACATGATGCACAACTCATACCTTCTAAAGAAAAAGTACTTACATTATTATCTACCAATTTTGCAAAATACCCTGCATTTTTTATAGTTTGCTCTATATCCTCTGTACTAACCTCTTCTTCACTCTCAATAAACATCTTCTCTGTTGCAAGATTTACACTTACATTTCTCACACCAGAGATTTTGCCCACTATTTTTTCAATACTACTTGCGCAAGAAGCACAACTCATACCCTCTATATTATATATTTCTTTTTTTATCATAATCTATACCCTTCTTTCTAATTTGATTATGAAAACATATTCGTTTACATTTGTAATCTTTATTGTAATTTCATTTTACAACTATCATTAAATTTTGTCAATGAAGCATCAGAGCCTTATTACATCTAGAAAAAAAGCCTTAAGAATAATTCTTAAGACTTTTTTAAAGTTAAATCCCATCCACTATTTTTTTATCACCAAATCTATTTCCCCAATCTTTTTCAAAATCAAAAACTGATTTATCTGTATAAGGATGCCAAATACTCGCCTCTATTATCTCAGGAGCTATTGTTACTGCTTCTACTCCACAACGTAGAATATCTTGAACTTGTTTTACATTTTTAAAACTTGCTGCCAAAATTTCAGTTGGATAATCTATTAATAAATTGCTTATTTCCAAAATAGCTTCTTTTGCATCTTGCCCTACATTTTCCATTCTGTTTACATACGGCGCGACGTAATTAGCTCCATTCTTCGCTGCAGCTAAAGCTTGCATAGGAGTTAAAATAGCTGTTGCTGTTACCCGTATATCTTCTTTACTACAAAGTTTCATTGCTTCTAATCCTGACTTTGTCACAGGAATTTTTATATAAAAACTCTCTCCAAAATAGTCACGAAGTTTTTTAGCTTCTTCAACTATTTTTTCAACCTCACTTTCTGTCGTTTGAACATGAACTTCATATTTTCCATAAGTAAATTCTTTTAGTTCTTTTAGTTTATTCTCTAAAGTGCCTTCTATTTTTGATAATATCGTTGGATTGGTAGTTATTCCTGCTATCGTATAGTATCTTTCTATTTCTCTAGCTTTTTTTATATCGGCACTATCTATTAAAATCTTTGTCATTTTCTTCCTCCAAAATACTAATCACTTCACCTAGATTTTTTAATATTCTATTAGCAATTTCAAGACATTCTTCATCTGGTTTGAACATATCTGGAATCATAAAAACAGTTGCCCCAGAAGCACGTCCAGCCTTTATTCCAGATTTAGAATCTTCTAATACTAAACAATTTTCTGGTTTTACACCTAACCTCTCTGCGGCTAATAAAAATACATCAGGAGCTGGTTTCCCATTTGAAACTTCTTGACCACTTGCTATTTTGTCAATATATTTTCTAAGTCCTGTTTTTTCCATATTATTTTCTATATGATCTATATTAGATGAAGAAGCCACCGCTACTTTATAATTATTTTCTTTTAAATATACTAAAAGTTCTTCAACATTAGGCATTTTATCCGGTCCAGTTGTGAATAAAACCTCTTCAATATAGTCATAATGATCATCGGCTAATTTTTTTCCATCAACGTGACTATCTTCAAAATAATCCTCCCAAAACTTGTAGATAGCTGCTTCAGTAAAACCTAATACCTGTAACGTTTCTTCTTTAGTCATTTCATAATCTTGCTTCTTAGCACTACTTATTAAGGCTTTTGTAGATAAACTTTCTGTGTCTACCATTAGACCATCCATATCAAAAAGAACTGCTTCTATTTTCATTCCCTAATCCTCATACATTATTATTTTTCAATATAATTATAATTCAAAAATTATTTCTGCACAAATAGTTTTCAAAAACAATTTTAAAAAACTAGGAGAACCTTGTTAAAAGTATATCTAAAGCTAGAAAAAGAAAATCTACCTTTTAGAATACACTTCAACTTTACCCCTAGTTTTTATTTTATCCTCTTGTTTTTCCTCCAGCTACATTATATGTAACACCGTGAACATAACTTGCACGATCACTTGCCACATAAACTACTAAATCTGCAACTTCTGATAGTTTCCCATCGCGACCTAATGGTGTAGTTTTTGTACTTGTATATCCAGCGCGAATTTGTTCTACTGTAACTCCTCGTGTATACGCAAGTGCCTCTTCATATGCAAGTGTTCTTAGTCCTGTTGCTTCTAGTATACCTGGTGCAACACCCACTACTCGAACACCAAGTTTACCAAGTTCTTTTGCCCAAGAACGAGTTAGTGAATTAACTGCATTTTTACTTGCTGCATATATACTTTGTCCTTCTGAACCTTCTAATCCAGATTCCGATGACATATTAACAATAACCCCTTTACCATTTTTAACCAGAATACGACCTACTTCTTGTGAAAAGATAAATAATCCTTTAACATTAATATCCATAATCTTGTCATACACTTCATCAGTGAACTCATATTTACTTTCTGGATTATTTTTATCTACTAGTAGACGTGGAATATTAATACCAGCATTATTTACAAGTATGTCAATATTTCCAAACTTTTCTAACGTTTTAGAAACAACATTTTTCACATCACTTCTTTTTGTAACGTCACATTTTACATATAGAAGTTTTTCATTATCAGTTTCTTTTTCTGATAAATCACTCACCACAACATTACATCCTTGATTTAAAAATTCATCAACTACAGCTGCTCCAATGCCTGAAGCACCGCCAGTTACTATTACTGTTTTTCCTTCTAAATTTAACCAACTCATTTTACTTTTCTCCTTTAACTTTTATTTTTCAATTGTTATTTTTGTATTTATATCTATTGGCGGACAACTTTTATTTTCTACTACAATTGCACCAGGTAATAAACTCTCTAAATCACCTGAAAAATGTACAGTTAAATGTCCAAGATCTACAAGATTTTTCTCTGCAACGTCACCTACTCCAAGAATTTCAAATCCTTCTCCATCAACTGTCAGAGTTTGCCCTACTTCTATTTTTCCATTTGTCGGTAGAACATCGATACTATAACAATAATCCTTTAACATATCTGGTGCGTTGTCTCCAAATAAGATAAACATTCCGTCACCAAATTCACCAACTAAGCTTCCTTTTGCTTTTACTACATTTTCATAAATAATCATAATATTCTTCCTTTACATTTTATTTCCCTAGAGATATTTTTGGTCGACTTTGTCGTTAATGAGGGAGCAAATGCTCCCCGTAAAATTTAATTTTTATTTAAAAGCATTTCTTAAGAGTACATTCCAAAACTTGCTAACCACGCAACAATTACCCTTGGTACCCCTATAATGAATCTTGAATAAAGCACAGATACCACACCAACTTCTACTGTTTCTGGTTCTGCTTCTGCAAGTCCTAATCCTACAGGGATAAAGTCACATGCACATTGCGTATTAATTGCAAACAATGCTGGTAATGCCAATTGAGGTGGAATAGTACCTTTCCCTATTTCAACACCGATTAATGTACCAATTATTTGAGCAATAACTGCTCCAGGTCCAAGTAGTGCTGATAATAGTGGAATAGAACAAACAAACCCAAGTGCTACAAGACCGAAAATATTACCTGCAAGTGGTGTTAATAATTTAGCAAACCAATTCCCAAATCCTGATCCTTGTATAATACCGATTAACATAGCAACAAATGCCATGAAAGGTAAAATTGTTGTAATCATAGATTGAACAGCATCTCTAGCTGCTTGATATAATGTATGTACTACTTTCCCAGCACCCATACCAATTTTTTGAATAATAGATGATTTTGAATTTTCTGCTAAGCTTTGAGAAACTTTTTTATCAGCGCTATATTTAAATTCTCGTTTTGGTTCTTCAACTGCCACTACTTCTTCAGCAACTTCACTACCTTCTGCTATAGTAATTTGATCTAATCCTACTGCCGATACATAAATATCTTCTTTAATAAATTTTGAAAGCGGCCCACTAGGTCCTACCGGCATAATATTTACTGTTGGAATTCTTTTTTGCGGGTAAATTCCACAACGAAGTGTACCTCCACAATCAATAATAGCTAAGAAGATTTCTTCATCAGGAACTGATGTTTTAAAACCATTAACCGGTGTTGCCCCAGTTAATTTAACGATTTTTTCTACAATTTCAGGTTCCGCTCCGCCACCTGTAATGTAAAGAATTTTATCTTTTCCTGGTTTTGGAGTAACTACTAACGGTCCTCCAAAACCTCCACTACCTTTTTCTATTTTAATTGTTCCGTATGTCATAATTAATTCTCCTAACCTTATGCTTTAAGTGTATTACTTAACTCAATTTTCTGTTGTTTCATTACCATTTTCGTTGTGAAATCTGTTACCCAACCTGCAAAGAAGTTCATTACTAACCCTACTAATAGGTATCTTACTGCAAGAGGTGCTACATTTAAACCTAATTGAGTAATACCGTTCGCAATACCTAAGTAAATAAAGATTTCTCCAACATTAATATGTGGAAATACCCCACTGTTTGTATGACAGTGATATGATGCTGATGCATAATAACTTGGTTTCATTCGCTCTGGTAAAAATTTACCCATTGATAATGCCATTGGGTTTGCCAACATGAAAGCTGAAACAAAAGGTAAGATACCATATGCTAAAATTACATTTTTAGAACAAACTTTAGCAAACTTTTCAACTCTATGTGGCCCTATAAAAGCAACCAATGCATTCATAAAAACTAGTAGTAATAGAACTTTAGGTACTATTCCTCCTACCCAACTTACGAAAACTTTTGCACCTTCATCAAATAAACCTGTAAAGCCTGAAGCTATTTTAACAATATAATCCATATTGCCCTCCTTAATAATATTTAATTAAATTTTAATTTTTTTGCCAATTTCCCGAATGGACTTTGTTCCATTTCAACCTCTCCACCCGCAGAAATTGTTTTATAATTAACTACACCATCTAATACTGCACTCGTTAATGATGAAGAAAGTCTAATCGCTTTGCAATCATCTCTATTTATTGTTCCTACTTTAATTCCATCAAAGTAATCAAACTTTTTAAATCTCGCAAGAACTGTAACACCTTGCATTGCTTCTCCAGTAATAACTTTATCGTTATTATCTATAGCAAACATAACAATTGCACCTGCACGAGCAGCACCTTTTTTTCTCCCTATAACAACCCTTCCTTTTCTTCTAAGTTCTGCATAACTTTTTTTAAAACTGCTCATTTGAACAAAAGTTAAAGCATACTGCAAAATAAAGGCTGCAATAAACAATATTCCCAAAACCAATAAATTCATGAGTTCCTCCTAATATTTATCTATATAAATTAGTATGTTTTATAAAATAATTCACAAGTGAATTATATCCTTCTACTTTTGATATATCATCAATTAATTTTTTATCTTTTATTATCGAAATAAGTTCATCATAGGTTTTCGCCAAAAGTAAACCTTGATCACCATCTTTAGGTACACACGCCAAAAATATTAATTTTAACTCTTTGTTGTCTTTAAAACCATCTTTACATACCCCAAGAGCTATTAATAAACTATTTTCTTTTTCATTTTGTGTATGTGGGAATGCCACGCTATCAGCAAAAATCATCGAAGATTTCTGTTCACGTTCTCTTATTCTTAACAGAAATTCTTTATCTACAAATCCCTTAGCCTCAAGTCCTTTTATCATTGTTTCTAGGTTTTCTGCATATGTTTTGCGATTATCACAAACAAAAAATGTACTTTCTGACATAGAACTTAACACTATTGATTCCATTCCTCTTATAGCAGGATTATTCATTTTATTAACATATCTTAAAAAATTTATCTCTTTTTTTAAGTAGACTATATCCAAAATCTCATTTTGATAGATAATAGGGATTGTTGTTTCAAAATTCTTATTTACTGTAGAAATTATAATATCAAAATCATCATATTTAATATTTTCATAAGTGGTGACTACTGTTATTTCTGAACTTTGACTTATATTTTCTAATTCCTTAATCATAAGTTTTTTGTACGCTGGTCCAGCATTTGTTACTAACAAAATTTTCAAATTGTCTGGTTGAATCTTAATTTTTTTAAGAAAAGTTTCAAAATATATTGCCAGATAACTGATTTCATCTTCTGAAACACTATACTGATATTTTTCTGTTATAACTTCACTCGCCGTTCTTGCTATCTTATATGATACTGGAAAATCTTTTTTGATTTTTTCTTTCATATTATTATGATATCGAACACCGTACTTTAACCTCTCCATTAAAAAATAGATATGATAAATGAATTCTTCTATAATATCTGATGTATCAAACTTAAGTCCATATTCATAGACAACTATTTCTAATATTTCTTGAACTAATTTTTTATACTCTTCTGTATATTTTAGATTTTCCCTTATCTTATTTATCTTAGTAGGAACTCTCATAGTAGCGAAGCAAATTGCTAAAAATTTCATTTCATCTTGATTCAATGTTATTCCATATTTTAAAGTTGTGTATTCGCATACTTCTTTAATAAAATCTTTGGCATAACTATCAAGCAGTTCTTCATATTGATTTTCTACTAAGTTCAGCCTGAATCCATTAGCAAATCTATCAATACTTACTGTCAAATACTTTAAAAACTCACCTTTAGCCTGCTCATCAATCTTATATTTTACAAACATCTCATCAAAAAATTTATTGTCTTCTTTATCAAAAATATCTTCTTTATACATATAGTTATAAATATTTTCTAAAATAAAAATTCGAATATCCTTTTCTAAGCCAACTATTTTAATTCCTATATTCGGCTTTCCTTTTATTACTAAATTATAATCATTTATTATTTCATTTAGTTTTTTCAAATCAGTATTCAGTGTAGTTCGACTTACTATCATTTCAAAAGCGAGATCATCTATTAATTCCCCATCACTTGTTGACACTAACTTTTTAAAAATATAAACTAACCTTACCTTACTAGAGTCAAAATTCTCCCCAGCTTCATAAATACTACGTTTCTTTTTGAGATATTCTTCAAGTTTTATTATATAAAGACTATAATTTGAATTTTTACTTTCAATATATGCACAAGATCCAAATATTTCATTTAAAGATTTTATTTCATTATTAATAGTTTTTGAACTAACTTTTAATACGTCTATCAAATATTTATCCTGAACTAAGAAATTCGATTCTAGTATATTTAGCAGTCGCAAACTTCTATTATCATAATTAAAAATCTCCATTTACTTCACCACCTATATTTATTATATATTTCAAACTAAAAAAAATTAATACGGTTATTTTCTTAGGAAAAGAAAAACTCTTTCAAAACTTATAGTTAGCTATAAGTATGCATATTTTGGATTACTTTAATTTTTTTATTGACAACACAAAAAAATTTAATATTTACTTATACTAATCTTAGTATTAATTTTTCTTACACTTTCTATTATAACTCTATTTTCCATATTTTAATAGTGTACTTATTCCTTCTTTAATTAGGATGGTTTTAGAAAAAATTTTAGTTAATATATATTATTTTATAAGATTACAAAAAAATAACCCAATCCCTCGCAACCCTTTTAGAATAAAGCTTAATTGATGATATAATATCATAAGAGATATATTATTTATCCATATTATGAATACTGTAGCTTATATTTAAAACTTAATAGTTTATTATTACTTAAAAATATTTTGACTTTTAGTTTAAAAAAGTATAGAATATTGTACGTGGTATGCAGCTATATCACGATATTATATTAATTAAAGAAATTTTATTAATAAAATTTCTTAGGAGGATTTATGATAAACAAAGAATTTAAAACTCTTTTGAAGAATAAAGGTTTAATTATAACTATGGCTATCGTACTTCTAGTTCCTATCCTATATGCAGGAACTTTCCTGAGATCTGTTTGGAATCCGTACGACAACACTGGTAATATGAAAGTCGGAGTTGTTAACCTAGACAAGAAAGTAGATTTTGAAGGAAAGACTCTAGAAGTTGGAAACTCAATGGTTAATAAACTAAAAGAAAACAAAAAAGTAAATTGGCAATTCGTCGATAAAGAAACAGCAGAAAAACAACTAAGAGAAGGTGACTACTATATGGTAGTAACTATTCCAGAAAACTTCTCTAAAAATGCTACTACTTTATCAAGTGAAAATCCAGAAAAAATGAATATTGATTTTACTACCAACTTTACAAAAAGTAAAAACGGTGAAAAAATCATGGAAACCGTAGCGAGTAACTTAACAAAGACAGTTAAGGATCAAGTCGTAAAAACTTATAGTACTACCTTATACAGCAAGTTTTCTGAAATTGGAGGTTCTCTTCAAAAAGCTGCAGATGCATCTAACACTTTAAATAACGGGCTTTCTCGCATTAGCGCTGGAGGAGAAAAACTTGGCAGTGGTATCAATCAACTTTCAAACGGTTCAAAACGTCTTGCGACTGGTCTTACAACATTAAATGATGCTGGGGCAAAACTAGGAGACGGTATTTCTCAATTACAAAGTGGTTCAGAAACACTATCAAATGGTTTAAGTTCATTAAATGACAAAAAAACTACACTAGGTGCAGGTATTAATGAGCTTACTGCTGGTTCTAATACCTTAACTGCTGGATTCGATGCATTTAAAACTAAAAGTGTTATGTTAGCTTCTGGTGTAGATACTCTTTACAACGGAAGCAAAGAATTTCAAGCCGGACTTTTAAAATATACTAATGGCGTACTTACTCTTAATGAAAAATTATTAGCTAAAAAAGATGATTTAAATAAAATTAATGCTGGTGGTGCTACATTAAACAATGGTATGGAAACATTAGTAGATGGTATTTTAAAAATTAATTCTAAACTTCTAGATAAACAAGATGATTTAAATAGATTAATCGCTGGCGGTACAGTGTTAGAAAACGGTGTAACTAGCCTTTCTGAAAAAGCACCGAAATTATACGAAGGTGCTAGTAAAATTAATGCTGGTTTAGACACACTAAACTCTAGTTTACCTAGCGACCGTGATTTATCATCTAAAAAAAGCAAACTTAACTCGACTATCGATCAATTAAAAGGTCTAAAACTTACTTATAGAACAAACTTTAACCCACTATCTAGCGCCTTTACTGAATTAGGAACGCAAATAGAGAGTATTAAAGAACTTATAAGTAAAATGGATTCACAAGTTGCACCTGCTAGCACTCAAAGCAGTAACAACTTCACAAACTTAAAACAACAATTAGATGCAACTAATTTAACAGAAACTCAAAAAGCTAGCATTCTTGCTGCTGCTCAAAGCGATGTTTCTGCTGCATCTCCTCAACCAAGCACTACTACTCAAAGTAATAACCAAATAAAAACTGACCTTACTACAGCCATCAATTCTGTTTCTTCAAAATATTCAAGCATGAAGTATCGTGTAGGAAAATTACAATACATCAAAAACCAACTTGATAAATTTGATGTAAACAATCTTGCAACAGATCTTGATGGAACTATATCTGGTTTTTCTACAATAAAAAATGCCGTTGGTAAATTAGCTGCTGGTAGTGGCGAATTAAAAGCTGGTTTATCAATAATGAATGACAAAACACCTACTCTTGTAGCTGGATTCAATCAATACAAAGGCGGAGTAGATCAAACTATAACATCACTTACAACTGGTGAACTTGCAAATGGAGTTAACAAACTAGCAACTGAAACACCAAAATTGAAAGCCGGTTTAACTAACTTTACTGATGGTGTTAATTTACTTACTACATCTATGAGTACAGGAGAATTAGCACAAGGTGTTGGAGCCCTTGCTACTAAGAGTTCAGAACTACAAAATGGATTTGATAAATTAACTGGAGGAATTAACCTATTACACGGAAAACTTCCTGAACTAACAACAGGAATCAATGCTTTAGTTAATGGAAATGCTAAAATCAATGCTGGACTTAACAAACTACAAGCAAAAATCCCTGAACTTAGCATTGGTATCCAAAAACTTGATGATGGTGGTAAAAAGCTATATCAAAACTTGACCGTTATGAAATCTAAAGCACCAGAATTACTCGCAGGTATGTCAACTGCTAAAACTGGAGCGGTTAGCCTTTCTACAGCACTTGCTCAAATGCAAGCTAAAGCACCAGAATTACTTGAGGGATTAAATAAAGCAAAAGATGGTTCAGGTCTATTAGCCGATAAACTTTCTAGTGGAGCTGACAAAGTAGCATCTGCGAAAACTGGAGACAAAAACTCAGATATGTTAGCTAACCCAATCAAAACTAATACACATGATATTGCAGAAGAAACTAGCTATGGTAATGCTATGGCACCATTCTTCTTAGTATTCGGATTACTTATAGCAGCAGCTGCATTTAACATTCTATTCCCAGCCCGTAATCGTGAAGCTGGAGAAAGTGTAGCTGGACTATTTAGATCACGTCTTGTGGCAATGTCTACATTCGCTATTTTCGCTGTAATAATCGAAGTTATTGCTATGAAATTATTCTTTGATTTCAGAATAGAATATTTCGGAATGTACTTCTTTGGATTAATAATTTCAGCTATAGTATTTATGATAATAACGCACTTCTTATCATATACATTCGGAAAAGTAGGTAATGGATTAAGTATTGGGTTTGTAGCATTACAATTTGTTCTTACTACACCACTATTCCCTAAAGAAATGCTACCTACATTATACAGTGGTTTAATTCCATTCACTCCTGTTTATTACGGAGATGTTGCAGTTCGTCATGCAGTTCTTGGCGGATTGACTGGTGAAATTTATACTAATGCTATATTAATCTTAGCTGCTTTAGGAATTATATTCCTTGTACTTACTTACATTTCGTACAATAGAGCTAACAAGACTATTACAAACTTAGCAAAATAATAATTATCGGGACTGATTCTAAATCAGTCCCTTTTTATTACTATACCAAATCATAAATTATTACTCAAAATAAATAAAAATATAATTAGGGATAGCAAATATATCTGTTTTATAGGTTTTATTGAAAAAGATTGAAATAATAGATTAATCGATACTTTTATTTTTAACATTTAATAAATAGTTAACTTTTTATTTCTCTTTTTGGTTGAAAAATTTTATTTTTTATTGTATTATAATTAAGTAGAAAATTTCTACTTAATAAATATTTAAAAATATGAGGTACATAAAAAAATGAAAACAGCTTTTGTATGTGATTCTACACTACAAGTTAACGAAGAATTTTGTAAAAACTATCCATTGTCAATCGTACCACTAGAAGTGCGTTTAGACGATGAATTATATGAAGATAACGTAACAATTACCCCAGAAGAATTTTACAAAAAAATAAACAGTGGAATGAAACCAAGCACTAGCCAACCTTCTGTTGGGAAAATTCTTGAAGTCTATGAAAATCTAAAAGCACAAGGTTTCGAACGTATAGTAGCATTCACAGTTACTAGTAAACTTTCTGGAACTTATTCTTCATTTACTCAAGCTAGCGAGTTAATAGAAGGTATTGATATAAAAATTATCGATACATTACAAGTGGCTAGAATAGTGGGTTGCGCTGTCGAGAAAATTATAAAAGACTTTTCTAACGGAAATTTAGCATATGAAAATATTGAAGATGAATGCCGTAAGTTACTTAAGCAACAAAATATCTTAGTAACTATCGAAAATATGGATTTCTTATATGCTGGCGGTCGTTTAACTAAAACTCAATTTTTACTATCTAATTTCCTTAACATCTTGCCTATAATAACTATAAAAGATGGTATTCTTGATGTTAGCGGAAAACATAGAGGGATGAATAAGGTTTTAACAAAAATTTGCGAAGAAATAAAAGAAAAAAATCCTAAGTCTCTTATTATTTTATATACAACGGATGATCTTCTTAAAAAAGCTCAAGATGTTGTCGCAAAAACATTTGGCAATATAGAAACAGAGGCTATAATTATCTCTCCTGTTATAGGAACTCATGCAGGACCCCGCGCAGTCGGAATTGGATATTTAGAATACGAAAAATAGTATTACACAAAAACTTAAAACGCCATAGAATTAAATTCTATGGCGTTCTTCATTTTAACCTTCTTGTTTTATATTTTCTAACCTTTCATTCATCTGGCGACGAATACTAGAAAAGTCTTCTTTTACTACTACTGTATCAGCTATATAATCATGAAGTCCTTTTTTCTTATCTGTAAATGCAACAACTATATACGGTATATAAAATAAGGCTATCGTTAACAATCTTCCTATTACTTCACGGTATAAAACATCTGATAATTTTAACTTTGTCCCCTTATTTGTCTCTACCTTAATCTTCATTATCATTTTCCCTAAAGTTTGCGAGAAATAATATGTCATTAAAATAAAATAAGAAAACATTACAACTACATAACTAAGTCCCTCTTCTCCTAATATCGGGAAATATAATTCTCTGTTCAATAATCCAAAAGAATAAGTATTTAACAATCCCGCTAAAGCAGCTACTACTATTAGATCAATTATATACGCAATAAGTCTAACCCAAAAACCTGAATAAAAATTTCTAGAAAAAATTAAATAATCTTTTAATGTAGTTGGTAATGAAAACTTGGCGTTATCTTTACTGTTAGTTTCTTTAGTTTGTTCATCAAATCTATTTTCTTCTATGCTACTAGATATCCCCTCAACATTAGCTTTATCTACAGATTCAGCCATCTTATCAAAAGTCTGTTCCGAACCATTTTCTAAACCTTCGCATCCATTAGAAAAGTCATTTGAATTGAAATTATTATTTGTCATATTAATAACCCCCTTATCCTAAATAACTTCTCTCTACTTGATTAGATGTAGCTTCACTATTCAATTCTGAAATAATACTCTTCATCGTAGCTTTTACAAAACGACTTAATAAGCTTTCTGCTGCTTTATCTGGTCGTAATTCTATTACTTTTGGATTAGATAGTTTTTTATCTTCTTTGATAAAATTAATAAGATCTTCTTCAGTCCCAATTTTATCAATTAGCTTATTCTCAACAGCCTGAGTTCCTGTATAGGTACGGCCATCAGCAAGTTTTCTTACCTCATCCTCACTCATACTACGCCCTTGAGCAATTGCTTTTACAAATCTATCATATGCTTCTTTATTTTGCTCTTGATAGATTTTTCTAGTTGATTCTGGTAAATCTTCAGTTAACCCACCTACTGCTTTTTGTTCTCCAGAGCGAATAGTCTCTTGTTTTATACCATGATCATTTAAGAACTTTTGTGCTGAAACATAACTCATTATTACTCCTAGTGATCCAGTAGTTGTCTCAGTATTAGCAAAAATTTTCTTAGCTGCCATAGACACATAATAACCACCTGATGTCGCTTGTTTTTTCATAGATACATAAACATCTTTTCCACTATTTTTTAATTCATTGTAAAGTTCTGCTGTTTCATAAACTCCTCCACCTGGAGTATTAACCGATAATAAGATAGCTTTTACGTTAGAGTTAGATTTAGCTTCTTTTATTTGGTTTATTACTGAAGCGCGCGAATATGTATTTGTCATTTCCGCTCCAATCTCACCTTCTATAGAAATCTTTTGAATAGTTTCATCACTATTTCCATCAACTAATGTTAACTTATGTACACTTTGGCTTCTCAAGAACATCTGCACATAACTATCTTCTGTATTTTGTTTCTGTATAACGCTTTTAGTTAATGTTCCATTAATTAGAGAGAACACGACTAGCACCATTACTATAACTAATGAAATCACTCGTTTATTTTTAAATTTCATATATTAACCTCTATCCCCTTTTAATTTTTATATTTTAAAATACCTAAATTATTCTCCGTATGTTTTAGATACAAACTTGTTATATCTCTTCATAAACGCTAACTCTGCAGTCCCAGTTTGACCATTTCTGTTCTTAGCAACAATCACCTCTACAGTTGATACATCACTAGGTTCTTGAACTTCATTTTCATCAGCATCTTCACTGCGATAGTAATCTCCACGATAAAGGAATGAAACTATATCCGCATCTTGCTCTATACTTCCTGATTCCCTTAGGTCACTCATCATCGGTCTTTTATCATGACGTGATTCTACACTACGTGATAGCTGTGATAAAGCAATAACAGGACACTCTAACTCACGAGCCATCTGTTTTAAGCTTCGCGAAATCTCTGATACTTCTTGTTGACGATTATCCGTTCGTTTACTTCCTTGAAGGAGTTGAAGATAATCAATAATTACTAAATCTAGACCATGCTCACTTTTTAGCAACTTACACTTTGCTTTAACTTCATTTACTTTAATAAATGCGCTATCTTCTATAAAGATATTTTTTTGATTCAAGAAATGCACTGCTGTTTCTAGTTTCATAAGGTCATCTTTATCCAATGAACCTTTTTTTATCTTCTCAGAATCTAACATCCCTTCACTACAAATCATCCTAGAAACCAGTTGATCAGCTCCCATCTCTAGTGAGAATAAAGCAACCGTACGTTTTTCTTCTTCTGAACGATGATTTTTCCCAGCTACGTTTAACGCTATATTAAGAGCAAAAGCTGTTTTCCCCATAGAAGGACGAGCAGCTAATATTACCAAATCTCCTTTACCTAAACCAATAACCTGGTCTAACGAACTAAATCCTGTAGGAATTGCTATATTTTTACCTTCTCCCGACATACGTGCAAGTATTTCTTTAAATACTTCATCAGTAACATCACGCATATTTTTAAAATGAGATGTTTTTGCTCTTTCCATCGCACGCTCTACTTGATCAAATAACGTAGATGTTAGTGCATCAATATCAGCATTACCTTGATTCATTTCCTCTGTGCTGCTTAATAAAGCTCCACGTATTTCACGATAAATAGAATATCTTTTTACAAGATTTGCATAATGCATAATATTACGAGCACTTGGAGTAACGTCATAAACATCTACTATATACAACGAGGCATCCGCGTTTTTGAATGCCCCACTGTTATTTATTTCTTCAAATATAGTAGTGGTGTCTGGTAGTATTCCCGCTTCATCAAGGCGTAAAATAGCACTATAAATATCTTTATTTTTTTCATCATAAAAATCTTCTGGATCAACTGTTGCTTTAACTTCTATCAACTTTTCAGGCTCTTGCATAAGAGCTCCCAGTAAAGATTGCTCTGCCAACAAGACAGAATCTATATGATATTTCATATTATCACCTATAAACTATTTCTTATTGTTCCACTACATGAACTTTAATAGTTCCTTCTACTTGATTATGTATTTTAATTTTTACATTTGTATATCCTAAAGCTTGAATTCCATTTGGTAAGTCAATTTTCTTTTTATCAACTTTTAAATCGTGTTGTTTTTTCAATTCCTCAACAATTTGTTTTGAAGAAACTGATCCAAATAATCTTCCACCTTCTCCAGCTTTTACTTTAATTTTAACTTCTAGTCCTTCTAATTGCTTTGCTAACAGATTTGCTTGAACTAATTCTTCTTGTTTATCTTTTTCTACACGTTTTTGTTGTCCTTTTAATGTTGCCATATTAGCAGTAGTTGCTTGTATAGCTTTTTTATTAGTTATTAAAAATTTAGCATATCCATCTGCTATTTCTTTAACATCACCTTTTTCCCCTTTTCCTTTAACATCCTCTATAAAAATAACTTTCATTACCTTATCTCCTTTTTCCTTTATTTTCTTATGTTTCTAGCCGATTGATTCAAGTACTAATCCTCTTGCAATAGCACTCTGTCTATCGCATCATTTAAGCGAACTAATGCCTCATCTAAATCTACACCTTCAATCTGTGTAGCTGCATTAGCAAGGTGTCCCCCGCCACCAAGTTCTTCCATGACTAATTGAACATTCATATTCCCTAAAGATCTAGCCGAAATACCCACTTTATCTTCATCCAGATATCCTAAAGCGAAACTACATTCAATACCTTTTAATGTAAGCAGTAAATCTGCACTTTGAGCAAGCATGACATTTGTATATCTCTTATCGTCTGGCGCTTTAACGATAATTATCTCTGGTGTTTTTTGGATTGCATTATTAATAATTTCAACTCTACTCATAAAGTTTTCGATAGGTTCTTTTAGAATAGTCTTCACCTTTGTTGGATCTGCCCCATTACTACGTAAGTAAGCCGCAGCGTCAAAAGTTCTTGATCCTGTTCTTATTGAGAAGTTTTGAGTATCTACCACAATACCACCCAACATAATTGTCGCAGCTAATGGTGTAATTTTTTCAATCTTAGTTTGATATTCTATAAGCTCAGCTATCAACTCCGAAGATGACGAAGCATATGGCTCTATATAAGTCAGTAGCGGATTCGTAATTATATCTTCACCACGTCTATGATGGTCAATAACAACCTTTTTATTTGCTTTTGATAAAATAGCTGCATCAATGACACGTGAAGCATCAGATGTATCAACTACTATCAACGTTGTTTGTGGCGTCATAAGTTCCCAAGCTTCATCACTATCAACAAAAACATTTGACAATGTTTCATCAGTATCATTAATCTCAAACATTATTTTTTGGATTGTTTCATCCTGATCACTTTCATTTAAAATAATATAGCATTCTTTCCCTACTAACTTAGCAAAAGTATATATACCTATACATCCACCTATAGCATCAAAGTCTGGACGTTTATGCCCCATAACAATAATCTTGTCACTATCACTAATAATATCAGCTAAAGCATTTGACACAACACGAGCCTTAATACGAGTTCTTTTTTCCTGAGGATTTGTCTTACCTCCATAGAATTTAATTGTACCATCTATATCTTTCATGGCAACCTGATCTCCACCTCGTCCAAGGGCAAGATCTAACGAACTTTTCGCAAGTTCCCCTAATTCCGGTAAAAAGTCAGTTCCCATTCCTACCCCTATACTAAGAGTAATAGGAGCATCAAATTCTTCTTTTAAATTTCTAATAGAGTCCAAAATTTGGAACTTGTTTTTTTCTATTTTTTTAAGGTCTTTGACATTTAATAACCCTATAAATCTGTCTTCATCAATACGTTTAAGATAAATACTATTTTTCTTTGCCCATTCAGTTAATACTGTAACAACCTGTGAATCAAACTTACTTGCAACCTCATCATCAAGAGAATCATAAACATCTTCATAATTATCCAAACTTAAATTGAAAATAATAGGTCGAGTATCGCGAAATCTCTGCATAACGACTTTACTTTCAGTGATATCAAAGAAATAAATATAACCACTATCTTTTTGATAATTAACCTTATAATGCTTCCCAAAAATCTCAAACTGATTATCTACTGGAGTTTCCAATTCAAAAAGATCTTTTATCTCTGGCATCAATTCTAAAATGTTTAGCCCTTTTATCTCTTCTACTTTTATATTTTTGTAAATAAAGTTATTTGCCCACTCTATATTTCTATCCTTATCGATAACAATAATTCCTATAGGGAACTTATTAATACCTTTTTCTGTTGAATCTTTTATACGATTAGTTAATTTACTAATATATTTTTCAGTCTGTTCTGAAACTTTTTTCTTGTAATAGTAAAATAGCATGAACACGCTAAGACCTACTACTAGATAGACCGCTAAACTTATAAGATTCATTAATCCTATTATAATTGCGCCAATAGTGTATAAAGCAAATATAACTATTTCATATTTTCTCTTTGCGCTCATACTATTCTCCTTTCTTTATAATATAAGTTTCTCGTAATCTAAACAAACTATCAACAAAACCAACTAGTTCAAAAACAGAACTAAACAGAATCATACCAAACACAGCTAACGCCTTAGTTACTGGCGAATCCCCTTTTTGTTCTATGAAAAAGAACGCTGTAAATAGACCATTTAAAACAAAAATCAATGATAAAATATTCGTTAAATTTTGTAAAAGTATATACCAAAAATTATAAGAATTAGCCCCCATCATGGATTCAACTATTAAGTATACCAATGTAATAGTTATGTATATATATCCCGTTTTAGTACTTATCATAATTCTGCTAAGTTTTGGAAATGTTGGTATTATAATATATTCCCTTGATAGCATTGATAATGTATATTGCAGTAATGCCAAACTATAAATAAATAGTGAAATGAATAATGTTACAGGGAACGTTCTTTGTATATTTTCAAAACTTGATAAAACTAAACTCTTATCTAAAGATTGATTAGCTGTCAACATAGCATTAATATAATCATTTATAAACTTTAAAATTTCTTCTTGATTAATATTAATAACCCCATACTTTATAAGTAACAACACATAAAATGCTAATCCTATAAATAAGAATGTTGTAATTATAATAAGTAAATATATTTTTGAATATCTCTTAACTATAGATTGGTATATTAAATACGCAAGAAGCATGTGCATTACAAACCAAAACAGCATATGAGGTGATGATAAAAATACTAGCATCGCTGTCCCAACAGCAGCAAGTGGTATATAAAATTTTAAACCTTTGGCCCCTAAAACATAAGTAAGAGGAAATATCGCTAAAAAGGCTGTTAATAATTCAACTTTTAACAAACTTCCCAAAAGTATTAATAATAAAAAGCTAATACTATAGGCTATAACTTTATTATTACTTGGTTCTCTATAGAAAAATTTACTATCAAGAAGTTTCTCTAACTCTTTCTTTAATGTTTCTGAAATGTTATTATCCAACTTAACACTCCTTTATTGTTTTTTATATCTATACTTCATGTATGATATCCTTCTTATTATACCAAATTTCGCTGTTTTTTTAAAGAATAGCGACGAAAATTAATTGAAATTTATGATTAACTTCTCTATCAAAAACAAACATATATTCTTTTCTTTTTCTCCAACAAAAAATAGAGATAGACATATCTAATATCTATCCCCTATTTAATCTCTATAACATCATATCATCATTAATAATATTGCTTCCACTATTCTTTTTAAATAATTCTAGTAATTTTGCTACGGTTAAATCTTTTTTCTCTTCACCTTTTATATCAACAACAACATGGCCTTCGTGAAGCATAACTAGACGATCACCATATTCTATTGCGTGTTCCATGTTGTGAGTTATCATAACTGTTGTTAAATTATTTTTCTTAACGATTTTATCCGTAAGGTTCATTACCATAGCGCTTGTTTTTGGATCAAGAGCTGCAGTATGTTCGTCTAAAAGAAGAAGTTTAGGTTTAACAAGTGTTGACATAACTAGAGTTAACGCTTGACGTTGCCCTCCTGATAAAAATTCCACACTACTCTTCAATCTATTTTCTAGACCTAATCCTAATTCCTCTAATGCTGTTTTGTAAAGTTCTCTATCTTCTTTTTTCACACCTGGAGAAAAAGATCTTGATTTTCCTCTTTTTAGCGCTATTGCCATATTTTGCTCAATAGTCATCCTTGTAGCTGTTCCCATTTTTGGATCTTGAAATACACGCGAAATATCTTTTGAACGTTTTGTTACATCATCTTTTGTTACATCTACTCCATCTAAAGATACCGTTCCACTATCTGGGAATAACACGCCCGCAATAACATTCATCAATGTAGACTTCCCAGCTCCGTTACTTCCTATTATAGAAACAAACTCCCCATCTTCTATCTCCAAACAAAGATTTCTAAGAACATGATTTTCATTTATAGTTCCTTTTTCAAATGTTTTTTCTATATTCTTTAATACTAAACTCATTTTTATCTCCTAACACCCTTTGGGAATTTTTTCTCTAATTCAGGTATAAATAAAATTATTGCTAAAATAATTGCTGAGAATAATTTTACAAGTTGCGTATCCATACCTGGTATCTCTAATACTAATGAAATAACAAGTCTATAAATAATTGAACCGATAATTATAGAGGCTATTCTCTTACCTAGGCTAAGGTTTTTGATAACTACTTCTGCGATTATAATAGAAGCAAGACCTATAACAATTGTTCCTACCCCCATATTCAAATCAGCAAAACCATTATTTTGAGCAAGGAGCGCTCCTGATAAAGCAATAAAACCATTACTTATCATATAGCCTAAGATTTTCATATTATCTATCCGTATACCATTAGCTGCACTCATATCTTCATTATCACCTGTTGATAAAATCGCTAGCCCTACTTCTGTTTTTAAGAATATAGTTAGCAAGACTATTAACACCAATGCAAATACCAATCCTAACAGAATTACCGCATAGACTTTCGGTATTCCAAAACCTTGTAACATTGTCACCAATGTTTTTTCTTTTAATAAAGCTATATTAGCTTTCCCTAAAATTTTCAAGTTTATTGAGTATAACCCTGTTAAAGTTATAATCCCTGTTAACAATGCCGGAATTTTCATTTTTGTATGAAGTAAACCAGAAACCACCCCTATAACAAGTCCTCCTAGCATTCCTAAAAAGGTTGCTAAAAAAGGATTCATCCCATTTACCAAACTTATTGCACATATAGCTGCACCTAATGGAAAACTTCCCTCTGCTGTTAAATCGGGAATATCTAACAATCTAAAAGTTATATATACCCCTATGGCCATAATCGACCAAAGTAAACCTTGTGAAGCACTTGATAATAATATATCCATCTTATCCTCCTATATTATCCTAATACTTTTAATAATTCTTCTTTATTCAAACCTAATGCACGCACCATATCATCATTTATATCAACAGCTAACTTTTTAGGTTGTTCAACTGGTAATTCTGATATTTTCTTACCTTTTAAGATTTGCGCTGCTTGACGGCCTGCTTGACGACCTATCTCTTTGTAGTCTACACCGTAAGTAACCAACATTCCTTCTAAAACTGCTTTATCTCCTCCTAATGCTGGAACTTTTTTCTCTTTTAAGACTGCACCAATCGTTGAAATTGTTGATGCTACTGTAGTATCCGTCGGGAAGTAAATTGCATCTACTTCACTCGCTAGCGATGTAATAACTTGTTGAACATCATTTGTTGTAGTTACTGTTTTTTCTACAACTTCTACACCAGATTTTTTCAAAGTTTCTTTTGCAATCTTAGCTTGTGCTTCAGAGTTTACTTCACTTGAATTATAGAAAATTCCTACTTTTTTTGCTTTTGGAACTATTTTTAGCACTTTCTCTATTTGTTTATCTACTGGCGTTAAGTCAACAGTTCCTGTTACATTTCCTTCTGGAGCGTCTGTTTTAACCAATAATGAAGCAGCTACCGGATCTGTTACAGCTGTGAAAATAGTGGGTGTTCTATCATCAACATTAACCATAGCTTGTGCTGCAGGTGTTGCTATAACAAAGTTTAAATCATTTTTTCTTGCAAGCTGTTCTGCTATAGTTTGAAGATTACTCTGATCTCCCATAGCATTTTGAACATTAAAAGTTACCTTGTCCGAAGTGTATCCTTCTTCTGCCAACGCTTCTACAAAACCTTCTCTTGCACTAGTTAAAGCATTATGTTCAGCGTATTGCAAAACTCCTATTTTTATATTATCTGTTTTAACTTCACCTTTATTGCTACAACCACCAAGTACTAATAAACTTATTCCTAACAATACTTTTAATTTTTTAAATTTCATTTTCTTTTTCTCCTTTTTATTTTTTAATTTTAAGATTTTCCTATAAAGAAAAAACCGTTTAGAATGTTCTAAACGGTTTTCAATAGTTTTTATACAAGTTTAAAAAGTTCTTAACCTCGTATTATTTTTTATAAACTGTTAGCCCGCTTAGAATATTCCTCTATGCGAGCATCACCAAACTCTACAGCTCCCATAGATACAAACCTTGTTTGTACCTATAAGACCTAAGTACAAACACTATCTAATAGTAGCTGTAGTAATAATTATTTAATTGTGTATTAAATAATTTTGATGATAACATAACAGTGTTCCTCTCTTTTTATCTTGTTATTTTTAGTCTAGCACTGCTATTTCTGTTTGTCAAGTAATTTCCTAAAAAATTCTGAAAATTTAACAAATTAGTACTTTTTATTTAAGAAAAAATGAGTATATCGCTATCTCGATACACTCACCTTTTATTTTACTTAATTATCTTTTACCTTTAATTTTACCATAATCATACTCATCAAGGTTATTCCAATTACTATTAAAAATATTGCTTTACTTTGACTAAAACCAAACAACCCTTTTTGAATATGTTTTGCTATCCATACATAAACATAATCTCCATAGTAAATACCTAGGGCAAAGAATGCTTGATAAATACCCATACTTATATTTCGATACTCTCTGTCAAAATACTGCATTGCAAGTGCAATAAGAATATTGTACGCTCCACCATATCCTAAACCATTTAGAGTATAGCTAAAATAAATTATATATGGATTGTTGATATATAAGGCTATTATGTAAAAAGTTAATAAGCACCCAAGTAAAAATAACAATGTTTTTTGGATTCCCCATTTACGAGTAAGATATACTCCTACAAGAACACCTGCAATTAATTGTGGCACAGCAAAAACCGCATCTATATACGCCAACATAAGTGGTGTCATATTTAAATCAGTCTTCCCATAAGCGATCATATTTGCCCCACTGGTAGAAAACTTGATAAATGATAATAAGACAGCTAATAAACAAATATAAATAAAACTCTTATGTTTTAAAACTACCTTAACCTTATTAAATGAAAAATCACTATCAACAGGACGATAATCCTTCATCATAAAAGTTAGTACAAATGTTATTAAAGCTATAATTCCTGATACAAGCCACATATAATTAAACTGTTTATATGTGTCCATAGTTAATATATATTGAATTGGCGCCGCCATAAATTCTGCTAAAAGCGGTGCTATAGATAAAATAGATACCGACACCGCCGCCTTATCTTTCGAAAATGTTTCTGAGAAAATAACATTAAATAATGCTAGCATTGTCGCACTAATCCCTAGTGACAACGAAGATAAATAAAGTGTTAAATAATTCGCATTAAACGCCACTAAAAACGATGTCAAAATTAATAAGAATAACGCAATCTGTATAAACACTTTCCGACGTTTAAAAATATCACTCGCCAAAAACATTGGCAACCTAACGATTAAACTCATAAGACCATAGCCAGCGGCTATTTGCGCCGCTAAAACCGGAGTTAAAGACAATCCACCCTGCTCTATTGGTGTTATCGCATAAAGCTTCCTATAAGCTCTTATTATACTAATCGCCGTCCAAAACAACACCAAAATCCAAAAAATTATTATTTGCTCTTTTTTCAGTTCAAATTTTTTAGATAAGTAATATACTAATATCAAAATAAAAATTATCATTATTAGCGAAAATAAAATTTTTGTTTTAACCATCTCCTAACTAAATTTATTCAACTAATAAATTATATCACAAAATCTAGTTTATAGTTATAAAAGATACCTATTAAATTTTATGATGTTTTTTGTTATTTCTTCAATAAAACCCTAGTGCATACTTTTCGCAAGAACTAAAAAACTAATTTCTGAATTTGGAAAAAGTTCTTTTAGTGGTTTTGCACAAGATAGTAGGGTATTTCCACTGGTAAAAACATCGTCGATTATAAGCACTTTGGAAATATTTGTGTCAGGCATAGTAGAAGATAATGTATAAAATGGATGTCCCGCTCTTTGCTTATGTAGCTTCGCTTGTTTAGGTCGATAATCAGACTCTAGAATTTTCTCAAATTTTACATTACAAAAAGTGCAAAGTTGTTCTATATGATCAAAGCTGCGAATTACTTTTCTCTCATTATTAGCTGGAACTATTGTAATTAAATCAAAATTATACTCTTCAAAAAATTTTCTAAACAGACTTTCATACTTTAGGCATTCTTCTACCTCTCCTCCATATTTAATCGCATAAATGCTATCTTTCAAAAGTTCATAATCAGCGAAATAATACAAGGTATATTCTCCTAACTGTTCTATATTTATATTTAGATTTATCTTACAACTTTCACACAAAATAAAACTTTCCTTCTTTGAAAAAACATTTTTAAACCCTAATTTTTCTTTTATCTCTTTCTTACAAAAACTGCATTCCATTATTTACTCCTTATTTAACCGTCTATACTTAGCTAGGTTATTCATATAGTTTATTTCTTTTATCGCAAGCCTCATATTTTTATTAATTTTATCTGCTAAAAACACGATTTCCCCGCTATAATCGTATTCTTTCCTTCCTACTCGTCCCGCTATTTGTATCAATGCCTCTTTTGTAAAAATCTTATGATTAGCTTCAAACACTAAAACATCTAAATAATCAAATGTAACGCCTCTTTCAAGTATAGTAGTTGTAATTAAGACATCTATCTCCCATTTTTTAAATTTTTCTAACTTTTCGCTCCGTTTTTCATCTTCACTATAAACAAAATCTATAACTATATCGTCCACTAGACTTTTTTCTAAATATAATTTTAAGCTTTTACTCATAGCGATAGTTGGAACAAATATTAATAATCTCCTAGCTAGTTCTAATCTTTGAGTAATAAACTGCGTAATGTACTGTGACCTCTTCTCATAGGTAAATACTTTACTTTGTTCTATTTTTATTTTCGGAATAGGAAGCAAATACCCATGAAATCTTATAGGAATTTTTATAATCTCATCGACCAGTTTTTTTACTTTATCTGATGGCGTTGCTGATAAAAATACTAATGAGCCTTGTTCTTTTAAGCTTGTCATAGCACCTTGTTCTAAACATTCATCACCATAGTATGGAAAAGCATCTACCTCATCTACTATGACAATATCAAAATAATTATAATATTTTATAAGTTGATGTGTAGTCATTAGATAAAAGCATGAATTGACTAGTTTTTTTTCGTCACCATGAAGAACACTTATAGGAATATCTCTGAAATCCCTATTAAAACGCCTAGCTAGTTCTTGGACAACATCTTTTCGTGGAATAGCCATACAGACTTTTTTATTATTTTTTATATTATTGTAGATAACCTTATAGACTATTTCTGTTTTACCTGCACCGCAGATCGCCCAGATTAAAGTGTTCTTCCTTAATTCGCTATTTTCTACTATTTTCTCACTTGCTTCTTTCTGAACATCACTTAAGATCACTGGCGGTTCTTTTAGTTTATTAATTTTATTAAAAGGAATATTTATATAAAATCTTAAAAAATAATTATCACATCTTCCGAACTCTAGACATCTTTTACAATATGTTATTTTTGTCCCTTCCGTTTCATAACTAAAAAATAGTTTTTGATTTTTATTATCACACTGAAGACAATGATAATTTCTTTCTTCTCCGTGAACAACATATACCTTGTCAATATAAGTCGACTCTTCTAAATAATGAATTTTTACTTTAAGTAGTAAAAGTTTAGAAATAGAAAGGAGTAGCCCATTATACACTCTTAAAAACTCTAAATCACAAGCTTTTAAAGTATAGACTACTCCCGTTATTATATCGTTGTAAATTTCTTCAAAATCTTTGTTTACTTCTCCAAATTTTATATAATCATTATAAATTTCTTTATAACTATTTAACTTTTCTTCTTCATCTCTTTTTGAATAACGAACACAATAAAGTGCTTCGATAAACTCACTATATTCTTCAAAAAACATAACCTACTCCCCACAGTTACCTTTTAAAAATATTTCATAATCCCTTTTAATTTTTACTATCGAATATAACAAAGATTACAAAAGTTCATCTCTACCTAAAACTTTATTGATTTTAGTATTTTTCTGTAATTTTTGCCTTTAATTCTTATATTTAAGACTTTACATAACGTTAAAATGTTATTAATCCTCTATTTTAATTTAATTTTAACAAAAATATATTTATAAAACAAATAATAATCTATTTTTTCGGAAAAATCTTTTTCTAGAAATTATGTTGCTAACGTTATCAAAAAGTGTTATAATATAAGTATAAAAACAAGGGGATACCCTATAAAGTAGACTAGCTACTTTATGAAAGGAGTGCTTTAAAATGTTAAGATATCAAGTACGAGGAGAAAATTTAGAAATTACTCAAGCAATTAGGGAGTATGTTGAGAACAAAGTTTCTAAATTAGAAAAATACTTTGCCGACAGTTTACAAGCAAACGTTTACGCTAATGCTAAAGTATACAAAAATAATAAGAAAAAAATTGAAATTACCGTTCCTCTTAAAGGTGTGACACTTCGTGCAGAGGAAACAAACGAAGATCTTTACGCTGCTATTGATTTAGTTGTGGACAAACTTGAGCGTCAAATGAGAAAACACAAAACTAGAATTAATAGAAAAGGTCGTGAAAAAGGATTTGTAGAAGAAAATCTTCTTACTAGCGCATTAGAAGATGTAGAAGAAACATCACTTGATTTTGGTAAAGTTAAACAACTAAAAGTTGAAACTATGACAAGAGATGAAGCTGTATTCCAAATGGAGCTTTTAGGACATGACTTCTTCGCATTCTTAGATGCAAATACTAACGAAATTTCTATAGTTTATAAACGTCGCGACACTGGTTACGGGGTTCTGGAAATTTCTAAATAATTATGAGTTTAAACTTTAATCGGCTATCTTCCGTAGATAGTCGATTATTTTTGCAATACTTTATATTTTTAAATATCATAAACTAAAACTATTACCTAGGAGGTTTCTATGACAAAAAAAGTTGCTTTATTCGTTGACAATGGTGGTGAAGAGTTAGAGCTAATCGCACCTCTTGATATTATGCGCCGTGCAAATTTGGAAGTTGATCTTATTTCAGCTAATAACGCTGAATACATCACAGGTGCACATAATATTAAGATTATTGCTGATAAAAAGATTAGTGATATTCGAGATATATTAGAATATGATGCTATTGTTATTCCAGGTGGAATGCCAGGAAGCACCTTATTGCGTGATAATAGCAAAATTATCGAGTTTTTCAAAACTATGTACGATGCAGAAAAATTAGTTGCAGCTATTTGCGCAGCACCTATAGTACTAAGTACTGCAGGAATTTTAACAGACAGAGAAGCTACATCTTATCCAGGTTTTGATAAAGAATTAACTTGTAAGTCTTATAACTCTAAAAAAGCTATTGTCGTTGATAAAAATGTTATTACTGCTCAAGGCCCAGCGGTCGCAATTCTTTTCGGTTATGAGATAGTTAATTATCTGCTAAAAGATGAAACAGCTAATAACATAAAAGAACAAATGTTACTACCCGTATTAAAAGATAATATCTAAAAAATATCCCTCAAATTTATTATTTGAGGGATATTTATATTTATTTTGTCATTTCTTCTAATTGTCTCATTGCTGTTGCTACAACCTCTGGTGTACAAACATCAACCGCCAATTTGAATGATTCTTTTTCACTAGCAGCAAACTCTGCAATTTTTTCAATTTTTTCTTCTACATCTTCTACTACATTCACACATGCTAGGTTATAAGCTAAATCATTTTCTTTATAAAATGGAATTAATCTTTCTACTTCTTCCTTCTTACCTTCTGCTAATAATTGAACTAGAATACCATATGAAACCTTTGTTCCATGAAGAACTTTATGTGTTTCTTTTACTAAACTCATACCATTATGCACAGCATGAGCTCCTGCCATACGTCCATAATGAACTCCAAAACATCCTACCGCTCCAGAAATCGCAAATACAGTATCTACCGCATGTTTGAAGCTTTCTGTTACTGTTTTTGTACTCATAGCTTCTAATGCACCATTAGCATCACGTAAAAGAGCATCACGCGTAATTTTTGCAGCTTCTAGTCCCATTCTTACTAAAGGATCGTTATATTTATTATTTCTTTCCACTAGCACTACAGCTTCATACCACTTCGCAAGAGTATCTCCAATACCCGCAACAAAATATTCTTTTGGTGATTCTAGTAATAAATCTAAGTCTGCAATACAAGCATATGCAGTACGTTTAAAATATCCAACCTCTCTAAAAGTTTTATCCGGATTATAAACCGCCGCTACTGGAGCATAAGGAGCACATGTTGCTATTACCGTTGGAACAGTCATATACTCTTTATTCAAAAAGCTTGCCACACCTTTAGCCGTGTCAATAACACGACCTCCTCCTACACCAATAACCACATCAACATCTTCTCCATATTCATCTGCAATGCGTTTCATATCTTCATAAGATGATGTCCCGTCATATTTTGCTACTCTAAATTCTCTATTCCCCTTATAAAATTTTTTAAAAGCTTCATAAGATTTTTCACCTGTAATAATCAAAGGAGTATTAAATCCTTCTAGCCTATTATCAAGCACAGCCAAAGCTCCACTCCCTGAAATATATTCACTCACTCCTGGTCTTGCTACATTTGCTAATTCAAACATTCTTATCTCTCCTTTATTATCTCATCATTCAATTTTTTATAAGTATGATTATAACATTTTCGACAATTAAAATCAATAGTAAGTTAATATGTAATTATTTTCTGACAATTATTTTTGAAACAATAAAAGCTAACCTAGAATCCCCTTCCTAAGTTAGCTTTCTTTTTATCTTGGATAAAATATTGTTCCTTCTCTTTTTGTTTCGCCTTTTGTTATCGATTCTACTATAGTACTAGCTTTTTCTAAAGCAACTATCTTACCATCTAATTGTTCTATTAGAATCTTTCTACCTTTATATGGGCTGTAAACACTCGCCTCTACATTTTCTACTCGCAAATAATATTTTTCATCTAGGTTCTGCTCTTTTAGCATATTTTTTATTTGTGCCAAGTTCTCTTCACTATAATCTACATACTCAAAAAGTCTTCTATTTTGTAGTCTTCGAGCTAAATCCGTTGCAATTTCATCATCTTTATCCTGAATTAAACTACAACAATACAATAGAGAATTTTCATCTAATTTGAAATACTCCTCTACACTAACCACATTTTTTTCAAGAAATGGGATTAAAACTTTCATATCAGAAAAATACTCTTTATTATCTTTAAAAATATCTTTTAATCTATTAAACAGTTGAATAAATACTGCTTCATAGCTACGTGCTACTGGATGATAATATACTTGCCAATACATTTGATACCTAGCCATAATATAATCTTCTACACTGTGAATCCCTGTATATTTCACAACAAGAGCTTTTTTATTTTCATCTATTTTTCTAACGCGCATTGTACGTAATATTCTTTCTAAGTCAAACTGTCCATAACTTGTCGCTGAAAAATATGAATCTCTAAGTAAATAATCCATTCTATCGGCATCTAATTGACCAGAAATAATTTGGTTAAGAATATCATTTGGATGATTATGTTCTATTATTGATACTATATCCTCTGGTAATCTTGGAGAGATCTCTGTTAACACCTGATTAAGTTCTGTTTTTCCTAAAATTATCTTAGCTGTATAATCTTCATGACTGTGTTTAGTTACATGTTCAAATGCATGAGAAAATGGGCCATGACCTACATCATGCAGCAATCCTGCCAACATTACACAAATCTTATCGTATTCACTAAGTTCCACGCTTAAAGATTTTATCTCCGTGACCATTCTGCGAACAATTTCATAAACCCCTAATGAGTGAGAAAATCGAGAATGCTCCGCTGTTGGATAAACTTGAAAATCTCCACCTAATTGGCGGATACGACGTAAACGTTGGAATTCCTTGCTATCCAAACAATTCCAAATCACCTCATAGTTTATATGAATATAACTATGAACTGGATCTTTTAGTACTTTTGTTTCACTCAACTTTTTAAATTCCATTCTACTACCTCACTCTCATCATGCACATATTTTCTTTTATTATATCAAAGCATAAAAAAAAGACAAGCCTAAGCTCATCTTTTTCTTTATCGAATCTTATTTTTCGTCTACTACGTATGGTAAAAGTGCCATGTGTCTAGCTCTTTTAATTGCTGTAGTTAACATTCTTTGATACTTAGCTGAAGTACCAGTTACACGACGTGGTAAGATTTTTCCACGTTCAGAAATGAATTTTTTAAGTAATTCTACATCTTTGTAATCGATAAATTCAACGTTATTTTTTGTGAAATAACATACTTTTTTACGACGACGCATGTTGTTACGACGATTGTTATTTACTGCCATTGTGCATGTCCTCCTATGTAATTTTAGTCTTCTTTAAACGGATTTACTACATCCTGCATGAAGTCATCATCTAAGTTACTTGGGAAATTTTCCCCAAAATCAGAAAATGAACTATCATTAATAAAATCTTGCATAGCTGAATTAGCTTGCCCTTGGTTATGATTAGAATTGTTGTAATAATTTTGATTATTACTAAATGATGGTTGTGATTGAGGTTGATTGAAACTCATTGAATCAAATCCGTTATTTTGTCTATTTGAACTAGACTTAGATTCAAGGAACTGGATTCTATCAGCTACAACTTCTGTAACATAGACAGTATTCCCATCTTTTCCTTGATAATTTCTAGTTTGGATTCTTCCTTCTACACCAATCAAACTACCACGTCCTAAGAAACGCGCCATATTTTCTGCTTGCTTTCTAAAAGCTACACAGCCAATAAAGTCCGCTTGTCTTTGACCATTTTGATCGGCGAATGTTCTATTCACAGCAACTGTAAAATAAACCATTGGGATATTTGAACTAGAATATCTTAATTCTGGATCTTTTGTTAATCTTCCTACTAATACTACGTTATTAATCATAGTAAGTCACCCCTTATTTTTCTAATCTAACTACCATGTGACGGATGATATCATCGCTAATTTTTGCTAAACGATCGAATTCTTTTGTAGACGCATCTGTTTCTGAAGTTAATTCTACTACATAGTAGAAAGCATCAGTGAAGTCTTCGATTTCATAAGCTAGGCGTTTTTTACCTAAATCTTTAACTTCTACTGCTTCTGCACCTTCTGAAAGAATATTTACGAATCTATCAACCACAGCTTTTTTAGCTTCTTCATCGATACGTGGTTGAACAGCAAACATTACTTCATATTTTCTCATGTGTGTTACCTCCTTTTGGTCTTTGCGACTCCCTTTTTTCAAGAGAGTAAGGAGTAATAAAATTACTCTGTTTTCCATTATATCAATTATAAAATTAAAAATCAACAAATATCCACTATATTTTGTAAATATTATACTAGTTTTTCAAGCTTTTATTTTCTTCTAACCATAAAATATTTTTTAATGGGTTGAGTTATTGTAGAAAGAACTTCAAAATCACATTTTTTGTATAATTCCATAGCGTTCTTATTATCAGCTAAAACATTAAGAGTTATAGTCTCTACTTGTTGTTCTGAAAAAATACTATCAATAAATTTCCTTAAAGATATTTTCCCAAAACCACGGTTTGTATACTCAGGATTTAATATGAAATTCCCTATATGAACATTTGTGCCAACTTGACGTATTTTTCTAATTATACCTATAAATTCTCCATTTTTCTGTATAGAGTATATGTTTTCAAAATTTAATAATAAATCCTCATTAAGTGGAAACTCGACGTCTGGTCCTGCCCACCTTCTCAAAAACTTTTCACCTTTTTCATTTGTCCATAAGCAAACTCTTTTAGCATCATCTATACTTAAACCTTCTATTAACTCTATATCTATCATTATATCTTCTCCTTTGTAAAATATTCATACATATCTTCCCTAAGCGGTGTCTGCAGTTTATAGAAAAACTGAAGAACTGTATCTCCACTTTTTTCTCTATGAACTAGCTCTGGCTCCCCTACTGTTTTCATCTCGCCAAGGAAATAGAATATTCTTGCTCCATCTTTATCATCTTTATTTTTTCTCATAAATAGATAAATCTTTGTTTCATCTTTATAGAAATATTCACATTCTTTTGATTCTAAATTACGACGTGGTTTTGACATTGATGTAAAACCGTTGTCTGGTAAAAATCCATGGACATAATCGTGGTTGAATGAATTTTCATCTATGTCATAATTGATAAATACCGGTAAAGTTTTCGTCTGTTCATCATATTTATAACCGCCAATAGCTAAAGGTACGTAATTAATACTCCAAGAAAAAAGTTTACAAATATCTTCAAAACTATATTTTTCATAAAGGACAAAATTGGTATCCCTATATAGATTATCTTTGTAATACTTATTATATCTATAAATTCCATATTCTACTAATTCTATCAACAATGTTCTAAAAATATTTGACTGCAGTTCTTTTTCTAATTCTTTTGATGGTTTTACCACCTTGTTATACTCATCTAAAAATATACAGTCATTAAATTTCTTTTTCGTAACACTGCTCGTTACAAAATTATTTGTAAGAATCTTCCTGCTTACCTCAAGTTCATAATCAGCGATTAATTTAGTATAATCTGTAAGCATCACACTTCTAAAATCCTCTTCAAGATTTTGAGAATTTCTTAAGATTAACCTTAAAAGTATAAGTTCTTCTATTTTCTTACTTAATATTAAATTAATTGATACAAAGTTTAGCATGTTTTCTGCTGTTTTTGATAGTTTCCCATTGTAGCTATAATCTCCGTCTTTTTTAGATAAAAACACGTAATAACTACCTGCAACTTCAAAAATTTTTTTAATATCTAACGTTTCATAATTTTCAAAGTCATAATAGGTTGGAATCCTACCGAGTTTGTTTTTTAACTTATTGTACTCATCAGAAATAAATAACCATGTATTCAATTTCACATTATCAATTGCGCTATATATTCTTTGTTTTGATATATTATCAAAATGTATAGTCGACATTCCTGGTAAATACCTATTCCCTTGTGATAGGAACTTACGAGCTGTATCTTTATCATAAGTTCTATCTCCTGATAGGGCAATTGGTATTAAAAAGTTATTTTTGTAGTTTGCGATAAAGTCTATTATTACGACAAAATCTTTGTCTTTATTTTTCCTTAAACCACGACCTAACTGTTGGATAAAAATTATCACACTTTGTGTTGGACGGAGCATAACTACTTGATTAACTTCTGGAATATCTATACCTTCATTGAAAATATCTACGGTGAAAATATAATCTAATATATCTCCCAAGTCAGCTATTAGCTTCTCAATTTCTTTTTCGCGTTTTTCCTGACCATCTTCACCTGTTAAACTAGTAGTTCTAAATCCTCTACTATTAAATGCATCGCTAAGTATTTGTGCTTCTCGTTTAGAAGAACAAAATACTAATCCTTTTACTCTGTCCCCCGAATAGCCATAGTAATTTATTTTATCAATAATATGATCCACTCGCTTATCAGAGGTTAATCTTGTAAAATCACTAAGTTCATCTAGCGTTTCGCCATCTACTATCAAATCGCTAATTCCAAAATAGTGAAACGGACAAAGAAGGTTATTTTCCATCGCTTCTTTTAAGCGTACCTCATAAACAATATTGTTATTAAATAACTCGTAAATATTAAAGCTATCTGTTCTATCCGGACTTGCTGTCATTCCCAAATAAAAAGTTGGCTCAAAATAATCTATTATTGTTAAATAACTTTTCGCCCCCGCTCGATGCACCTCGTCAATAATAATCTCGTCGAAGCAATCTTTAGAAAAACTTTTAAACACATCAGACTTGGATATTGTTTGGACTGTCGCAAAAATAAAATCCGCTTCTATATTTTTATTTTTACCTGTAAGAAGTCCATATGTACGACTATTTCCAAAAATAATTTTAAAAGTTTCCAAAGCTTGCCTTGCAATCTGTTCACGATGAACAATAAATAAAACCCTTTTTGCATTTATATTTTTCATCACAAAAGCCGCTGCAAATGTCTTACCAGTACCAGTAGCAGACACAAGTAATCCTCTATTATCTTGTTCTCGTAGCTTTTTAAAGTTTTCTATAAAACTTTGTTGCATCTCATTTGGACTAATTTCATCAGCAATATTATCTACTGTTTTAGGAGTTTGTTGCTTATTGTTCAAAAACTCAACTTTATATTTATCTTTTACGCTAGCATAGTCTTCTGACATATTCCATAATGTATGAAATTCTTCTAATATGCTTGAACATAGCTGATTATCTTCCTCAACAAATGTATTCCACTCTTTGTTAATCGTTAATGCAGCACTCGTTAAATTCGAACTACCTAACAAAATATTCCAAGAATCTTTTTTCCTAAACAAATAACCTTTTGTATGAAAACCATGATTATTTTTCGAACTAGCATACATTCTTAGCTCTATATTTTTAAAAGTAGCTAGTTTATCTAAGACTTTTGGTGTGTTAAAATACAAATAATCTGTTGTCAATATTTTTCCACGAATATTTCTTTCTTCTAAGTTTTTTAAAGTTTGAAGCAAACTTGTCAAACCACTTTCCGAAATAAATGCCACACTAAAAATAAATTCATCACATAACTCTAACTCTTTTTCAAGGATACTAAGCACTTTTTTCGCTTCTAAATGATTATTATAAATAAAAGTATTTTTCATTTTAACCTCCTTTCTTAGTATTTCTCTATATTTTATCCATTAATTATTTCATAAGTTATCAATGCTTCTTTCGTAACTTTTACATTATGAACACGTACTATTCTTGCTCCACGACGTATTGCCTCTAAAGATAGTGTCGCAGTAACTATATCCCGTTCTTTAGGGTTAGTATTCCCTCCTAAAACATAATCCGTCGTTCTCTTTCTACTTACCGCATATAAAACCTCGCAACCTAGAGAGTTTAACGAGTCTAATTTTCTAGTAATCTCTAAATTAGCTTCAGCAGTCTTACCAAATCCCATTCCTGGATCGATTATTATATTTTCTTTTTTAACACCAGCCACAAGACAAATATCTAAACTCTCCCCAAGTTCACGAACGACTTGTTCGACTTCACTACCTTCTTCTACGCCACCATTATGCATAATAACAATCGGTATATCATACTTTGCAGCAACCTCTGCCATATTGCTTCCTTTTGCTCCATTTACATCATTAAGCACGTCAACACCAGCTTTAATCATATATTCAGCAACAGCTGGTTTATAAGTGTCTATACTAAAGCATGCTTCAGGAAACTCCTTACGCAAAATCGGGAAAATTCTCTCTAAACGGCGAAGCTCCTCATCTTCTGAAATAGCTATTGAGCCAGGTCGCGTTGATTCCGCTCCTATATCAATAATATCAGCACCTTCATCTAGCATCTTACGAACACCTTCTATCGCAGTCTCAACATCGTAAAAATCTCCTCCATCAGAAAAAGAATCCGGAGTGAAGTTTAAAATCCCCATTATCAAATATTTTTTTTCATCTAAAAGTTTTTTTAGCTTAGTCATTATTACCACCTGCATTATTCTTTACTATATAAAACATATTATATCATATGCAAGTGAATTTATAGAAAAACAAGTTCTAGCCTAGACTAAAACTTGTTTTTTCATCTTTCCATGCTTGTCCTGCAGTCACTCTCTAGCAAAGTATTATATTCACCTTTCCCCATGCTTTATGTTATACTATTTTAGTAGGAAAACCTGAAAATACACAATACAGTTAAAGGAGAAGATATGCAAAACTTTATTGAACAATTTGGTGATTATGCACCTATAATATTTTTATTATTAGCATCTATTCTCCCTATCTTTCTGTTCCCACCAGGAATTTTTTCTGTTATCGGTGGTCTTTTATTTGGATTTAAGCTAGGTGCTGTCCTAACTATAATAGCCGCAATTATCTACACTAATATAATGTTTCTTATTTCTAGATATTTTGCGAGAAATAAAATTGAAAATTTTTTAGAAAAACGTCTTACCTTAAAACAGTTTAATAGAATTTTTGGGCTTAACGACAATAAACTCGCTACCTTTTTAATTATTTGTAGGCTTATACCAATATTACCAAACAGTATTGTTAGTTATTCTTACGGCCTTACTAGAATATCATTTAAACATTATTTTATAGCAAACCTTATCGGTCTTATTCCTGGTAGACTAATTTGGTTAAATTTTGGTTCGAAATTAAATAATATCTGGAGTTTAGAATTTTTAATGGCAGCTGTTTTAATAGTAGCTTTTATCGGAATAGGTGCTATAGTCGCAAAAAATATGGAATAAAAGGAGAACGGCTCGTCAATTGACGAGCCATATATTATGAAAAAATATTATTAACTTGTTATAGTTATATTATATATTCTGAACTTAACACAAACTTTACACTATAACTAAAGTTTAGTTAAAAATTATTTTTTTCTGCTATTTACTTTTTCTTCTTAACATTATAGAATTAAATGTATAAAATCAGGAGATACCGTCTCCTTAGGAGTTAATTTATTATGAATTTAAAATGTAAAAATAAAATTGAAAACTTTTTGACAAAAAAAAATTTAGTAGATAGTAATAATATTTTAGAATTATTTACTGAACAAAACTTAGAAAATATTATCGATAAACTAGAATCCCTTCCTCAAGATAAGTTGACCGACTTCGCACTGGAATGTGTTTGTGAAGAGCTCCTTATTACCGCTTCTTATAAAATAGAGCGCACTGGAATGAAGCTTGGTCTACATCGTATGGAGCATGTTTTGGCTCTATTCAATAATCCTGAGCATGACTTGAAAGTTATCCATGTCGCGGGAACTAATGGGAAAGGTTCTACATGTTCTTATATAAAAGACGTACTAAAAACTAAATACCGCGTTGGTCTTTATTCTAGTCCTGGCATGCTAAGTTTTAACGATCGTATTCGTATTAACGATGACTTTATTCCATACAAAGAAGCATATCGTCTCTATAAAGGAGTTGTTAAAGTTTATGATGCAAATAATCCTGACCCTAGCGATAAGCTCTCTTTCTTTGAAATTATTACAGCAGTTGCTCTGCTATATTTTCGAGATCAAAAAACAGATTTCGTTATTATGGAGGTTGGTCTTGGCGGGCGTTATGATGGAACAAATATCTTTAAAGAAAAGTTATTATCGATTATTACAAAAATTGGATTAGACCATACTGCAATACTAGGTGATTCTTTGGAAAAAATCGCCTACGAAAAGGCCGGTATTATCCAAGAAAATGATAATGTCCTTATCTATCCAGCTGATAATAATGTTGTAGATGTTATTTCTAATATTTGTAAGGAAAAAAATGCAAAACTTTCTATTTTAGATGAAAACAATATAAAAATAAAAGATATTGGTGCTCATGGCAATAAGTTTAGCTTTAGGAATATCGACTACACAACAAAAATGGTCGGTCAACATCAAATTTGCAATGCATGCCTAGCACTAGCAGCAATCTTTAATCTGCGCTCTCGTGGTATTATCGATATAGATGATAAAACAATTAGTTCTGCTTTAGCTTTGTCTACTTGGGCAGGTCGCCTAGAATGGATTCGTCCGAATATCCTACTAGACGGAGCCCACAACAATGATGGTATTGGCAGTTTGGTCAATTACCTTAGTGCTAACAACTTCCCAAAACTAAAAATCTTGTTAGGTATCCTTGAGGATAAGGACTATGAAGATATGGTGACTAAGTTAAAAACTATCTCCGCTGAGTTTTCTGCAACTAAAGTTCCTATTGAAATCAAAGAATCGAACTTGGATAATCTTGTTCGTAGTTTTAATGATACATTTGTTACTAAATATGAAAATTATGAACTAGCTCTTTCTAAGCTTATTCCTAATTTAAAAAGTGATGAAGTACTTTTAATTACAGGTTCGCTATATTTAATCTCTGCAGTTAGAGCAGAAATATTAGAAAAATACTAACTTCATAGCATAAAAAATACCAACCGTAAGTATTAAATTCTTATGGTTGGTATTTTTTGGTTAATTGAAAAATATTAAATTACTTTTTATCTTTTTTTGTTTTTATTTTGCTTTTAGGCACTCTTTTAGCAGAGCCAATATTCCATACAGTTTCTTCTTGAGAAGCTATTTCTTTATAAATATCAGCACTTGCCTGCTCATTTTTTCCTACCTTAGCTTCTGACTTCTTTTTGTTTTTTGGTTCTGCAGTTTTTTTCACAGGAACGCTTTTTTTATCTGATAAACCCGCTTCTTCCGCCAACTTAGTTGTAGATTTAACTTCTACATCTTTGCGTGGTCCTGAACCATAAACTGATGAATAAACTGGAGTTGGCTTAAACTTCCCTACATTTCTAAGTTTTGGCGTAATAATGCTTGTCTCCATAGTTTTAGCAGTTACCGTTTTATTTGTTGATATTCCATTATTAGAATACTTTTCAAAAATTGCATCTAAGATGCGTTGGTTATTCTCTATTTTTTCTTTACTCACAGGTCTATAGCCATGGTCTATCGTTTTGTACTCACCTAGTTTTCTTCCATTACCTTTATCGAAATAGTCAAAAACATCATCAGTATAAAGTTTTTCAGTATAGTCGATACCAATTTCCTCTTCCTCTTGTTCCTCTACTACTTCATCTTCTTCTAAGTGTTTTTCAACTCTCTGAACAGCAACTTCTATTGGCTCAACTTTTTCATCAACAAACTTATCAACATCATTATTCATCGTTTTCACCTTATTACGAGGAGAAATATCCGCTAATAATCTATCAATATCAACGTCTGTTGCTGTTTCATCCAAATGATTTTGTTCTTCAAGTTCAATAATCTCATTTTCATCTAGATGATAATCACTATATCCTTCTAGGATATCTTTTTTATGTTCTTTTATTTCATCATAATCTTCGACTTCTATGTCTTCTATGCGCGCAGCTTTTTCCACTAAATCAATATCTTCTTCAATATCTTCTACATTATGTTCTTCCCTGAACTCTTTTAGATTTGTGTTTAATTTTTCTATTTCAGGTAAAGTCTCTTCTTTTTTGAAAATATCAATATTTTCTGCTTCGATAAGCTCGTCTAAGGCTGTTTTTTCTGCTGTTTCGGCTCTTCTACCTTCATATAAGTCTTTTCTAAAATCTTCTACCTCTTTTGTCGCTTTAATATTTTCATAAAAACGCTCACCTACTAGTTTTTTACTAGTTCTATCTATATCGTCTTCAAATAAATCATCATTTCCTTCTAAAATGTCGGCAACAGTAGTATATTTAACTTTTTCACGACGTTCACCTTCTGCATCTACAGCGCGAACTTCTAATTCCGGTACAGATCTTTGATGACTTTCTTCTTCTTTAACTTTAATCTCATCAAAAAGTTCATCTAATTCTTTATCTTGTTTATATAATACGTTGTCCTTTTGTATTTTATCTTCGCGTCTTTCTAATTTATTGAAGTTTTCATTTAATTCAACACGTGCATCTTTATTTTTAGTTTCTCTAGCTTCTGAATCTTGTTCAGCAGATGATTCTTTTAATTCATAAGCTTTAGCTATCTCATTTTTCAAATCGCTATGATCTTTTTCTAAAGCAACATCTGTTCCTAGAGTGTCCATCTTATAATCTTGTTTTAATCTTTTTGTTCGAACAGCTGCAAGTGTTGGATGTGTTCTTCTATCTGATTTATCTCCAAAAATATCAACATCTTTTATTTCAGAGTTTTCTACTCCTAGTTCTTTTAGTGCGTCTGTTAAACTAGTAGTATTTTCAGGTTTTCCTTCTTTTTCTAGATCTTCTTCATATTCTGATAAATCTATTTCTTCAAATTCCACATCGATAACTTTTTCATTACGAACTCGCTCTGAAAAATCTTGTTGTCCAGTTCTCTCAAATTTTTCGTCAATTTCTTCTACAAATTTGTCAGAAGTTTGCTCATCTTCCAAATCGTCAAGTATAGCATCCAATTCTTCTTTTTCTATATCTTCTTCACTTACACTAAATAAATGTTCTTTTAGACGGCTGAAGAATCCTTGTGGTTTTTCTTCATACTCTTCTTCATATTCTTCATCATCTTCCAAGTCTTCTACTATAGTGTAATTTTCTTCTTTTCTTAACTGTTCTTCACGTCTTTGACGTTCTAAATATGTTTTATAATCTTCAGCTTCATCTTCTTCGAAATCTTCTTCAAAGTCATCATCTGAAAATTGTTTATCATTCGAACTAGAGAATAAACCTTTTATTCGCCCCATTAATCCGCCATCGTTTTTCTCTCTTTTATATTTTTGTGGAGGTAAATCTTCTTCGTCTTCTTCTGTAAACTCTATATCAAAATCTTCTGGAACACTGTATTCATCTAAATCAATTTCTTCGTATTTTCTAGCTTCTTTTTTGTCTACAATCGATTCTTCTTCAAATTCTTCTATATTAAAATCACTCTCTTTAGTTGAAGTAACGCGTTTTTCTTGTTTATCTCTACGCCCTTCTTCAGCTTTATAAATTTCATCTTCATCTTCTTCTAAAAACCATTTTTTCCAATTAACCATAGTTACACCTCCTACTTATAAATTATTTTAAATTCAATTCTTTTAATTTAGTACCTGCTTTAGTATCTTCATCTAATACTAAAATACCTCTTACTTCTTCTTGAGGTAAACCTAATTCACGTTTTGAACATAGCATACCGTTAGAATCTACACCACGTAATTTCGATGGTTTAATAAGTAATCCACTTGGCATCATCGCTCCACTAAGAGCTACTACGACTTTTTGTCCAGCTTCTACATTAGGTGCTCCACAAACAATTTGTAAAGTTTCTTCTCCAACATTAACCGTTGTTACTTTCAGTTTATCTGCATCTGGATGCTTTTCACAAGTAAGAACTTCCCCTACTACGAAGTAATCATCGTTATTACCCTCTAAATCTATTTTGATACCATTCTTTTCTAGACGTTTGCTCAAAATTTCTTTTTGTTCATCAGATAATTCAATACTTCCTTCACCTTCTAGTTTCAAATTTTCAACATTAAAAATATTTAATCCTACTAATACTCCATTATTATCTTTAATAAGTGTAATATTTTTCTTATCTTCATAAGTAACCTCTTCACTATTTTGAATAGTAATTAATAATGTTTCTCCTAGCATTTTCTTATTGTAAAAAAATAACATAATCGTTCTCCTATACTATTTTAAATTTTAGTCGCTTTATTCAACAAAAATAAAATAACTTTCTAATTTTTCTCCATCATATTTGAATGTAATTGTTGTTATCGGAACTGTACCTTCTGTAAAGAAATGAACCATCATTTTTTGCAGAATCTCCAGCCCTTTTTTATTTTTTATATCCGCTATAATAAGAACATCCTGATGAGGTAAGCCTAAATAATATGACTCTCCAATTTTTTTATAAAAATAATCTAAAATATTTTTATCAATAACTCGTGCTCCATCATAGCCATCTTTAGCATTTAGAAAATAAAATTTATTTCCTTCTACTTCATCTAGATTATATTTTAGTGGTAAGTTCTCTAAATTTCTTTTAGCAAATTCAAAAATCTCATCTAATGATAACGAAAGTTTCTCTAGAAAAGTCTTATCTAGAAGCTTATACCCTTTTCCAAAATCATAAGCTAAATAAATGTCCGTTTCATTTGTATGCGGAAATTTAACAAGTTGTTGTTTATTATCTCTGTTAAACCCTGTTGAGCGAACAACGGGATAAACCTTATCTACCAACTCTTCTTTTGTAATATCGTCTAAAGATACATTATCTTGAGCTGTAAAATTATTCACAATATAATAAATAAATTCCTCTACTTTTTTATCACTTTTTTCATTTTTTTTATCGCCTAGCTTTCTTATAAAACTATCTATATCAATCTTCGCTCGGCGATTATTATATTCTAAAATAAATATACTATTATCTTTTTCTCGTCTTTCGTGAATTTTTAAAGTAGGTAATTTTTCTATAATTTTTTCAAAAATACCATCTCTTGTATAAGACATATTTCCTCCTATTGTGTATAATATGGCAATTTAATTATACCATATATCTTTATATTCTAGCAATACCAATAAGCTATTTGAAGCTTTACTATAAAATATTTTATCTATTTTTATTTGCACCTTTATTTTTCTTTTGTTATAATTTAGATATTATTTTATAAGGAGAATATAATGGTAACAAATGAAGAAAACAAAAGATTAGAGTTGCTAACCAAATATACTAATTGGATAAAAAAAAGCAAACTAAAACTTCTAATCGTTTTTATTATCTATTGCACTGTTTTACTGCTAAACTTTTTATTCTTTAAAAACCATCGTATCTTCACTACTGCAAGCTTACTTATGTTTACTTACGTTATTTATGTAGGCTCTCTAATTTGGTTTATAAATAATAAACTAATCGCTAAAATTGACAGTGTTGATTTCAAAATAAAATAAGAGTATAATCTAGTTTTTTAAAATCATATCGAAAACACTCGATAAAATTGAAATTCTATTTTATACTCTTATTTTTATTGCTCAAAAAGTTTTCTTAAATACGCTAAAAAAACTCTCGAAAAAATTTCCGAGAGTTTTTACTTTATATTACATTCCCCAAGCAGATAAACCTTGCGCTTGATATGCACGAGTTGCTGCGTTGATTTGGTCTTCAACTGTTGCTGTTGATCCCCATCCTGGCATTGTTTGGAATAATCCGCTTGCTCCTGATGCATTTCTTGCACCTGGTTGACCGTTTGATTCACGAGCAATGATGTATTCCCAAGTAGATGCTGGTACTCCTGTACGACGAGCCATTTCTTGAGCTGCCGCTGCACCTGTTGCTCCAGCTGTATTTCCGTTTGCTAATGCTACTGTTCCACCTGCTGTTTTCACCATTTGGCTAGCTGGACGTTGTTTTGTTCCAACAACTACTACTTTAGCTGTTGCTTTTGTTAAAACTTTTTCAGAAACAACTGTTTTAGATACTTCTTTACCATTTTCTCTTACTACGTTGTAAGTAACTTCTTTTTCTCCGTCTTTACCTTCAACTTTAGTAACTTTTTCGTCTACATATTTAGTATCGTCTTTTTCTTCTTTAGTTTCGAATTTTATAGCTTCTTTTCTTGTTTCTGTAGTTGTACTATTTCTTGTGATTTTAATAGTATCTACTTCTGCTACTTCGCTGCTTAATTCTGGAGTTACTTTATCTTCAGATCCTAAAGTAATATTAAGCTCTTTTAGAATATCTTCTACTTTTCTATAAGTAGTTTTTCTTGTTGTTGTAGTTTCTCCATCAACTATAGTAATTTCACGAGCTCTGTAAATGTTAATAGTTTCTCCGCCTTTAACTTTTGTATCAAGTCCTGGCTCGATTCTATCATCCGCACTAAAAGGAATGTCATTAGCGATAAGCACTTCTCTTACAGTTCCTTTTTTAGTTTTTAATTCGATACGTGTATTATCCATGTTTACCGCAAAAGCTGATTTTCCTGTGTACTCTTCTGCTATCATAAACGCTCCTGATAATAATACTCCTGATGTAGCCGCTGCTACGAAAATTTTTCCTAATTTCATTTTTGTTAATCAATCTCCTTTTTATCTATTTTAAACAACTTACATGCATTATTAAATGTTTGTTTTGTTAGTTGTTCATAAGTCATCTCTCTTAAGTCTGCTATTTCTTGTGCAACATAATGCACATATGCAGGTTCGTTTCTTTTACCTCTATAAGGTGTTGGCGTTAAATATGGACAATCTGTCTCTATTAAAAGTTTATCCAATGGACAAGCTTTTGCTACTTCTTTAGGTGTCTTAGCATTTTTAAATGTTACTGGACCTCCTAATGAGATGTAGAAGTCTTCTTTTAACATAATCTTCATACTTTCTACTGAACCTGAAAAACTATGCATTATTCCACCAACTTCACTAGCTTTCTCTTCTTGAAGGATTTTTATAGTATCTTCCATCGCATCTCTTGTATGAATCACGATTGGTTTATTTACTTCTTTCGCTAGTTGAATTTGTCTTCTAAATACTTCCTTTTGAATATCTTTCGGACTTTTATCCCAATGATAATCTAAACCAATCTCACCGATTGCAATTACTTTATCATTTGTCAATGCGATATTTTTTATCATTTCATACTTTTCTTCTGTAAAATCTATCGCTTCAACTGGATGCCAGCCTACTGTTAAATACAAAAAGTCATATTTAGCTGTGATTTCTAGTGCTTTTTCTATACTTTTGTCATCGAAGCCTACTATATTAATTAATTTTACACCCGCTTCTTTAGCGCGTTCTATAGTTTCTTCTAAGTCTTCTAAATAAGCATCATCATTTAAATGCGCATGTGTATCAAATAACATATTACGCCTCCTTCACCTTTAAGATTATAACAAAAGAAAATTTCAGTAGAATATCTAAACTATTTCAATTACGTTACAATACCTTTTCATTTCACAAAGAACTGACTAAAACCCTTATAAATCAATGTTCTCTTGGAAATTTTAAAAAGTATTAGTTACACATTATATCTATAATATCTTAAATCAAGCTAAAATTTTAATTTTTATTTCCAGTTTTCCTTCTAATAAATTTTATAAAATATCTTCTAGCAATTAGCATTTTATCTATTTTAGAGTTTATAATTTTCTTATAATGTAAATTTGCATAGAAAATAGTTTATATGATATAATTCTTATGAGCCGCTATAGTTAAATGGTATAATAGAGCAATGGTAATGCTCCGTTCCCAGTTCAATTCTGGGTGGCGGCATAAAAAAATAGTTTTTAGTAAAAACTAAAAACTATTTTTATTTTATTCTGCTTTAATATCAACTATCTGAGCATCTATAAGTTTTTCCAATATTTCTGGTTTAACTTCTACTTGATGTCCTACTTTACCAGCTGAAACAATAATTGTTTCAACCTCGCAACATCTATCATCTACAAATGTTGGAAAAAGTTTTTTCATCGCAAATGGCGAGCAACCACCTTTTACATAACCAGTGATTTTTGTTAAATCTTTTAGTGGTAGCATCGATAAACTTTTTAATCCGGCTGCTTTTGCTAGTTTTTTAAAGTTGATGTTATCTTCACTCATCAGCACACCTACTACGTAATTTCCTTTACCATCTGTCGTCATAATTGTTTTAAAAACTTGATTATGATTACGACCAATTATATCAGCAACTCCAACACCAGTCTTTGCAGCATCACTCGTTGCATCAAATTCAAAGTGGGTATATTCTACATTATTATCATCTAAAAATCTCATAGCGTTTGTTTTAACTTCTTTTTTCTTAGCCATACTTTTACCTCATTACATTACCTTTACACGAATTTTATCAATTATTTATAAACTATATTTTACTCCAAACTAATATATGTGTCAAAAACTTATTGCTAGACTCTTCTTAATTTTATAATAACCTCCCCCCCTTCTTATCTTTTCTTCTATAATAATATGTAAAAAAGCGAAAACTCAAAAATCGAATTTCCGCCTTTCTTAATATATACTCAAACTTAAGATATTTTCAGATATAAACTTAATTAATATTTTCTATGTAGCTTACCTAAATTAAATAATTTAATTTTCTATACTACTTATCTCCCCAAACTTCGTGAACAATTTCGCTAATTAGAGCTATTTTTTTCCATTGATCTTCTTCTGTTAAAATATTTCCTTCTTCTGTAGAAGCAAATCCACATTACGTACTTAAGTAAATATTTTCTAATGGTACATATTCACTCGCTTCACGAATACGAGCAATTACCTCGTCTTTATTTTCTAACTTTCCTGATTTTGAAGTAAGTAATCCTAAAACAACCTTCTTATCTCTTCCTACTTTTGCAAGTGGTTTGAAATCACCTGCACGATCAGTATCATATTCTAGGTAGTAGGCATTAACGTTCTCTTCTCCGAATAATGTGTCAGCTACGCTATCATATCCCCCAGAGCTAGCCCATGTTGAATGATAATTTCCACGACAAATATGAGTATTTACCACTAAGTCTTCTGGAAGATCTGTTAGAATCCCATTATTAAGGGTAATAAATTCTTTTTTGAATATTTCACGAATACCTTCTGGTTCTAATCCGCTTCCTTCTGCGATTAATTTAATCAATCTATCATCAACAATTGCTCCCCAAGTACAGTCATCAAGTTGAATTACACGACATCCTGCATCATAATGCTCTTTAATTACTTGTTTGTATGCAGCAATAATATCCGCGAATAGTTCTTCTTTATTTGGATAAATACTGTTTGTTTGGGCAATATGCTCTTCATCACGAATCAACTCAAAGTAAAACTGTGCTGGTGCTGGAATAGTTTGCTTAACTTCTGCTCTATCACCTACCAAATCACGTAAAAACTTATAATGTTCTACAAATGGGTGATTTTCTCCAGAAATTTTTCCAACTACATCTGCTGAATCTGGTTTTGTAGTTTCATCATGGAACTGATAACCAATTTTTGCTTGAGTATGTTCTACTCCATTAAGACCCCAGAAGAAATCAAGATGCCAGTATGCACGACGAAACTCTCCATCTGTTACTCCTTTTAAGCCGTTGGCTATTTGTTTTTCAACTAATTCTGCAATTGCTTTATCTTCTACTTTTGTTAATTCTTCTTTAGTAATTTCACCAGCTACAAACTTAGCTCTTGCCTCTACTAATTCTTTTGGTCTTAAAAATGATCCAACATGATCTACTCTATATGGTGCTTTTCCTACTAATTTATTTTGACAATTTTTGCACATAATTTTTTCCTCTCTAATCCTGATTTTTTTACTTCATAAAACTTTTTGCTTCTAACTTCTTTACTTTCTTAATTTCTATATCTTATAAACTTCTAACTTTCTTTACTTCTTTACTTCTATATTTTATAAACTTCTTTTCTTTTTCTATAAAAGGCCTTTATTTTTCTTCTTCTGGTAGTATTGCTACTACACGAGCTGGAGAGCCAGTCGCTTCTGTCCAGTTTGGATAAGCTACTGAAATCAATGCACCAGTTGCTGGTACTTGATCAAGGTTTGCAAGTACTTCTACTTGATAAATATCTTGTTCTAATAAGTAATACTCGTTTACTAAACCTTCTGCCGCCGCACTCACTCCAGAGTCAGTATCTAAAGTCTCATGACCAACAGCCTTAACTTTTCTTTCTTTAATTAAAAATTCTAATGCTTCTCGAGACCAACCTGGTGTATGTTGCACTTCATTTTCATCAAGATTTCTTATTTCATCATAGTTAGGCCAACGCTTAGACCAATCACTACGGAATGCTACAAACGATTCTGGAATAATCTCTCCATGTTTTTCTTCAAAATCAAGAATATCTTGTTTAGTAATTTCATAATCATTGTTAGCAACTACTTCAGCACTCTTATCAATAACATATAAAGGTAACAATAAATCCTTTAGCTCAATCTCATCAAGCCATCTTCCACCTTCTACAAAGTGGATAGGAGCATCTATGTGAGTTCCATATTGACCAACTACTGAAAATTTTTGGACATAAAATCCATCTTTCAGTGTAAATAATGTTTCTTTTTCTAATGCTGGTAATGCTGGAAACTTCGGAGATTTTTCATCAATCTTATGGCTTAAGTTCACCCATTTTTTAGATTTTAAAGTTTTATAAATACTTAATAATTCTGACATTGTTTTTTCCTCCAATATTTATATAAAAGTCTAAGTTAATTCTCCTTTTGATTATTTTGAGAAATAAAAAAGCCCTCACAGAAGCTACGCTTCTGCAAGGACGTCTAATCATTTACGTGTTACCACCTTACTTTATGATATTCTCACAAATATCAACTCAAAAAGTACGCATCAAATTTGATGTTATACCCTGAAGCTATAACGGGCTCACCCGTAAAGGTCTAATTATTCGACCATTAACACTCAAAGACCATTTTCAAAGTTTCCAATACGATCTCTTTTCACCACCCGAGACTCTCTTTGCCATCTTTCACTTTTACTTATCTTATCGACGTGTGAATCATTAACTTGTGATTAAGTATACCAACTTTCAAAAATAATGTCAATACTTTTTCGAAAATAAAATTTGTTTTTTGGTACAATATTTTTGTCTTATGATTTTATAGTTCGTTTTTTAATTATATTGTTTGAAAATAATAATCTAATAGTTTCTTTAAAACGAAAAAATCGGACTTTTTTTCATGGATGACAGTTGTCTTTTGCGAACGATTAAGAGCGAAAATTATTTTGACATTTTGCTTATTTTTATCTGTAGCTAAGAATTCTTCTTTATCGCTATAAAATAATTCTTTAGCAATCTCTTTTTTAATAACAGCTTTTACCCATTTAACCCACCGAATTCTATTTCATAATCGCTATCTATTTCAATACAAGCTAAATGACCTAATAGATAATCAGGCTCTGCTTCCAAATCTAACATTATACTCCAATCTTTCTCATCTAAAAATAAAGATACATTGTTAATAAACAACGCACTAATAAAGTTCTCCTCATCAATTTCACACTCAGCATCAAATTCACCATCTTCTATCATATCATTAATTACTTCTATATAATGGCTATTTTCCTCCATAAATACGTCTATAATTTTATCTTTGTTTTCATCAATCCATTGAATTTTATCTTGTACAAAAGAGACAATTTTTTCTTGGTTTTCTTGTGAATCTACAAAAATTGTTACTTCCTCTCCCCAAACGCATAATTTACCTTCATATTCGTTTTCACCCGTTAAAGTAAATTCATTATTATCTATCATAAATTTTGTCATACAATATCTCTCCTAGTTTAATCCTAACTTCAAAATCTTGCTAATTCAAGCTTCATGGTCTCTTTTTTAGCACAATGATTAATAAAAAAATTTTTTCGAGAATTTTTATGCTGCACTTTTATCAAACTTAAACTCTTATAAATTCTAGACTAATTACTAATTTCTGATTTATCATCATGCGGTGTATCTATAACTATATGATTTCTTCTAAATTTTTTATAATATTTTTCAAGTTTTTTTCTACGTCACCTATACTACTACCTACACTATATAATAAAATATTCAGAGACTCTTCAAATTGTTTAGGAAGAATCTTAGCATGTTCTTTAGCATACGAAATCATTCTCTTTTCTCCTGGGTGAGCAAGTTCATTTATCGCAAAAATAATATCAAAATAAGATTCTATAAATGCTGCAATACGGTGATTTACACTCACAAAATCTCCACGATTAAATGCTTTTAAAATCTGCTTATCATACGAAGGTAAATTCCCTGTTAATAAACGGAAATTTTTTGAAATAATATTTTCTTTTAACTCCTTAGGAAACGGAACGGCAAATCTTTCTTGTATTCTAGAAAATTCTTTATAAGGATCATAAAGAATTTTACTATTTTTCAAATTATACCAAAAGCATGTTGTATATCCGTTACCCGCATGATGTTTTTCCACAACATTTTCTATATTATTCTCAAAATCATTTATATTTCTATAAATAATATCTATATCTATTCCATCAGATAAAGTACAATCATCTTCGCATTCCCAAAATTGATTATTTAACTCAATATAAGAACAATATTTATCTAAAATTAATTTTCTAACATCTTTGTCGGGAACGCTTGTACAATAAATATATAGGTCATAATCAGAATTTTCATCATAGTTATTACTACTTCTAGAACCTCCTAATACTATTGCCGTTACCTCTGGTAATTTAGTAAATTCCAACCAAAGTTTATTAGATACTACCATTTTATTATCCTTTCTACATTAATAAATATATTAACAAAATTTTTATTACATTTTATTATAACATATATCTATATTTAAATATTCACAAACTTTAAACTATTATTTGGAACTTATTAAAAATGTAATAATTGTATGTTTGTAAATAATACATAATAACACTAAGATTTCTAAAATTATAGGAAGATTATTATGTTCTAAATTTATTCGTATCCATAATCTTCTCACATATTAAAAACCATTATCCGTCCTTATTAGACTTTTTCACTATCTAACAAACTCTCAATCATCACTTCTAGTAAATTTTCTGGATTAATAACAAATCCATCAGTTATAATTTTTTCATTAAAATACTCTACGGATTTATCATGATTCAGAAATTTATTAAAACAAAGATACTGCTCTATTTCGTCAAGTAAAAAAGCACTTTGTTTTAAAGACTCGTCATCAAAACTATTTGCATAGTGAATACTTTTCATAATACGTTTTATCTTTGTTTTAGGGTATTCTTTTTTTAATGTATCTTTTAAGAAAACCACAGTGTCATAAAAACTGCCTTTTTCGAAATCAACAACATTAATTTCAATAATATTTTCATTGTATAAATGTTCTATAAGTTCTATTAAACGTTGCTTTAGTCGCACCTTAATCTTTTCCTCCATTCTTCTCCTTACTCCTTTATATAAAATTTTAATTAATTTTTATTATTCCGTTATTTCTAAAACTTTTACACAAACACCTAAGAAAGTTTTAATCCATATTCAGAAACAAAGTTATCTTTTTCTTCTTTCAATTCTCTTTTTAATTGAAGATATATTTTTAAGTTGATTTTCCCTTCTTCCTTTTGATTTTCAAGCTCATATTCTTTTGAGGTAATACTTGAATAAGAAATCAATATATCAAACGGAATATCTTCATTAATCTCTGCTATTTGTAAATAATCCATAACAACATTAAAATCCAAATCAAACATTAAAGTTTCTAAAGTTATAGGTGAAAAATAATGTTCTAATTTATCTTTTCCTACCAGCGTTTCTAAGTTTCCCCAATCCTCATTCTTAAGTAAAACAAAACCTAAAGTATCACTTCCAAGGCTTAATGCACAAAATCTTATTGAAAAATTATCTTTGATAATTTCGTTAACCCATTTTATCGTTGTGTCTCTATCCATTTCTTCTTGGTATGGTATTTTTATTGATTTGTCTTTATAATCTAAAACAATATCATCTCCGTATTCTTTACCATTATTTTCAAACTTAACAGTAATTTTATTTTCTATTTTCTCATTAAAATAATTTATAACATCCTCGTCATATTCTCTCCAGTCAATCCAAATAATTGAATCACTTTCTAATAACGAGTCCACTTCATTTGTATCTTCTAAAAATTGTTTTAATTCTAAATACGTTTTTCCCATAGTATTTTACTATTCCTCTATTTCATATATCATTTTTCCTAAATAGTAAATATTCATAATGCAATCTACATGAACATCCTCATTCCATAACCAGCCCTGAAATACCGCTCTACCCCAGTTATATGTTTCAATAATTACTTCAAATTCACCATCTCTATACTTATCTTGATATTCTTCTAAATAAATAAATGCTCCTGAAAACTTTTCTCTTATTGTATCATTAAATACTAGAAAATCTACATCATCTATATCTACTTTTTCAAAGATAATCTTCGCTTTATGAGTATTTTCTGATTTATCTTCATTATAAGAAAAAATGTAATCAAAGTATAATATCAAATTGTCATTTATATGCTCAATTTTTAATATTCTTGCGTCATGCAATGAGTACTTAAAATATTCTCCAAAGCCCCTTTCTATTCTCATTATAGTTCTCCTCTATATAGTTATTCAAATACAAATAGTATTATTATTCCAACATGTTGCTTCTTATTTTGATTATATCAAATTCGATTGCGACGTTCAATGATATCTCATATATTTAACTTCCTTTATGCCGTCTATTGATGGAACTATAAAAAAGCATCTTCATCTTTTTTATTCAAGTGAAGATACTTTTACATCAACTTTTATTTACTTTCTTGTCTTTTTTGCAATAACGGACTTAACACCACTCTAAATATTGAGTCAGCGATAATAATTCCTACTGCAAGTCCTACCGCACCATAAAAACTATTTAAGAAAATTCTTGCTGAATTTCCATATTCATCTAATAGTAATGTTCTAAATGCATCATAAATAGTTACCCCAGGTACTACGGGAACAAGCCCCGGTATGAAGTAAACTGTTAGTGGATTTTTAAATTTAATAGCACAAATCTGACTTATATTAGCCAAGAGAAGCGAACACACTAAGCTTGACATAAATACACTTTGCCCATGACTCCACATTTCCCAATATCCACACCAACCTATTGCTCCGATAACACCACCTGTAACTAATGTTTTGCGTGGTACATCACATACTATCGCAAACGATACTGATGAAATAAAACTAAATACGAAGTGATATAATAATAAAAGTAAATGACTAAATACTGCAATCATTATAAAGCACCTCCTAATAACTTAACTATATAATAGACTGTAACTATCCCTGCACCAAGTGCGAATGCAACACAGAATGTTTCTATAAAACGAATAGTTCCAGAAATGAACTGTTTCGCTATAATATCACGCATAGAGTTGGTAATTGTAATACCAGGCACTAAAGGAACTACTGCGCCTATCATCGCAAGACGAAGTGATTGTCCATTAAGAAGTGCAAAACCAATATAACCCGCTACTCCTCCTGCAAAGGTACTAATATATTCTGATACAAACGGTGCTTTTAAATAACCGATAACTTTTACATAAACATAATATGCTACTGCTCCTGCAATACTCCCTGGAATAACATCCCAGAAACTACCATCGAATATTAACACAATACTCCCACTAAGAATACCTGAACTTAGCACTTTAAACCAATTTGGTAATGGACTTTTTTCATCTTGAACTCTTTTTAGCGACTCATACATATCTGCTAGACTGATTCGTCCTGATGTGTAAGCTCGAGATAAAGTATTTACCGCTGTTGTTTTAGTTAAATTGTACGTTCTATCCCCAACTCTCCTAAAATCTGTTCCTATTGTTTCTAAACGAATAAATATACCTGTTATTGTAACATGAGTATAATATTCATCTATTCTTGTTTCTCCAACGCCTTTTCTTATAATTCTCTCCAATGTATCTTCTGTACGATAAACTTCTGCTCCATTTTCCATAAGAATCTTTCCTGCAAGCAAGGCGGTCTTCATTAATAATTTTTCATCCATTTTCTCTCTAAACTAAAGACTAGATTACTCTAAAGAAAATAAAAAAACTATATACCTATGACACAGTTCTTTTCATTATTATCTTTTTTATCTTTTATAAAAAAAACTTCTTCTAATCTTGTCACCTTTCTCAAATTCATTTCCAAAGCTATTATAACATAAAACCCCAAATAAAAACACACTTTTTTTGTATAATTTCTAAATTATTATTTTAATTTTTTAAAGTGAATTTTTATCACCCTTAATATTTTATTATATTAGTAACTAGTAATTATAATAATATTAAAAAGCTGTTATCTACTCAAAGCCATTCGCTGTTTCATATTCTTTAAATAATTAAGTTTTTTATTATCCAACCTCTTATTTCTTGAATAAAATATTTATTAGTACTACAATAAAAATAGAAGTATTTAGGTTATAAGGGGGAATATCACAAGAATTACATTTAAAATACATTACATAAATAATATTATCATTAAATAAATATCAATCAACATACAAATAGGAGGAGAAATATTATGGGATGTACAACTATTCTTGTCGGAAAAAATGCTAGTTTTGATGGTTCTACTATGGTTGCCCGTACTGAAGATGCACCATCTGGAGTTTTTAGAGCGAAAAAATTCGTTAATGTAGCGCCCGAAGAACAACCACGTAAATATAAATCAGTTATTTCTAAAGTAGAAATCGACTTACCTAACAATCCAGTTCGCTATACTGCTGTTCCTAATGCTATTTTAGATAATGGGATTTGGGGGCAATGTGGAACTAATGAATACAACGTTTCTATGAGTGCAACTGAAACTATTACTTCAAATGAACGTGTTTTAGGTGCCGATCCTTTGGTAGACTGTGGAATTGGGGAAGAAGATATCTATACTATAGTAATGCCGTATATCGCAAGCGCTCGTGAGGGAGTTACTTTTTTAGGTAATCTTCTTGAGAAATATGGAACTTATGAGATGAACGGTATTGCCTTCCAAGATGAAAATGAAATTTGGTGGTTAGAAACTATCGGAGGACATCACTGGATGGCACGTCGTGTTCCAGATGATAGCTATGTTATTATGCCAAATCAACTTGGTATTGATAAGTTTGATTTTGACGATGCATTTGGAGCTAAAAAAGAATTTATGTGTTCGGCTGATTTACTAGACTTTGTTAAAAAATACCATCTAGATTTATCTATTGATGGTGACTTTAACCCTCGTCATGCATTTGGTAGCCGTAGTGATGCTGACCACACTTACAATACACCGCGTGCTTGGATACTTCAACGTTATTTCAATCCAACATCAAATACATATGATGGAATAAATGCTGATTATCGTCCAGATTCTGATAACCTTCCTTGGGCGCGTATTCCAGAGAAAAAAATAACAGTTGAAGATATTAAATATGCCTTATCTCACCATTATCAAGGAACAGAATATGATTCATATTCAAAAGATATTCATTCAGTGAAGAAAGGAACTCTTCGCCCAATCGGAATTAATCGTACAAACTTTTTAGGGCTTGTGCAAATTAGACCATATATGCCAGATGAGTTAAAATGCCTTCAATGGTTAGCTATTGGCTCTTGTGTTTTCAATGCTATAGTACCATTTTACACTAATATCAATCGTACACCTGATTATCTAGCTAATACTACAAATCAAGTAACTACAGAAAACTTCTATTGGACTAATCGTCTAATCGCAGCTTTATGTGATGCTCATTTTGCTGATACTGCTTCACATATTGAGCGTTATCAACTAAAAGTTCAATCACAATCAACAGCGTTAATAAATAAATATGATGAAAAATTCATTGCAGAAAAAATTTCTAAAGATAATGCTAAAGATTTCTTAGAAAAAGCTAATGATAATATTGCAGATGAACTTAAAGTTCAAACAGATGATTTATTAGATAAAGCACTTTATACTGCAAGTTGTAATATGAAGAACAAATTCTCAAGATCTGATGCATAAATATATCAAAAGAGCCATGTGATATTAAAATCACATGGCTCTTAAAAGGAGAACGGCTTGCTAATATTAGCAAGCCATCAAATATCATGAAAAAAATATTATTAACAATTAAGAATTAAAATTTTCTCATCACTCTTCTTGAAAATTAAATTCTTATTTACATGCTTTACACTAGGATTACTTTATTCTCAAGGCTATAATCGTGTATTGCAAGTTTTGTTATATCTTTATTATATGTTCTCTACTTTATATGTAGTTTATACTATACTTAATTTAAAACTTAAATTTAAAAATTATTTAAACCTTAGTATTTCTTTAGAATTTAGCTCTATTACCTTTGTCGCAACATTTTTTACAAATTGACTATCATGACTGACCATAATAAGAATCCCAGGATATTTAGAAAGTATTTTTTCTACAGCCTCTATAGTTACAATATCTAAAAAATTTGTAAGTTCATCCAACAACAAAACATCTGTTTCTTGGAAAAGAAGACTTATAAAATATAACTTTACTTTTTCGCCGTTGCTGAGAACACTCACTTTTTTGTTAATATCTGTTCCTCTAAAATTAAGTAAAGCAAGTATATTACGCAACTCTTTTTCTTCTATATCTGTTATGTTTCTTATAAAGTTTAATACTGTTTCCTCTTTTTCAAAAATTTCTAAATTATTTTGTTCAAAGTAAGCTACTTTAAAATTGTTAGGAATCTGCTCTTTTATATAATTAAGAAATGTAGTTTTTCCTGAACCATTTTTTCCTACTAACATTACTTTATCACCACTACTAAACGAGAGATTAGTAGTCATCCATAAGCATTTTCCATTAATAAAGAACTCTTTTTCTTCTATATAAAAACTTCTCTTACTTCTTTTATTAAATATGTTTAAAAATGATATATCATATTCCTCTTCAATCTTTTTAGGTTTAGACAATGAATTTAATTTTTCTTCTTGTTTCAGAATATTTTTCTGCATTTTCTTCTGATTTTGCGTAATTTTAGTCTTCGTTCCTATAATACGATAATCTGAGGCCATCATATTTTTTGGCTTTCCTAAAGTTTTCCCTTGTTGTTCTTCTTTCATATTACGGATAGTATCACGTATTTTACGAGTTTCTTTTTGATATTTTTTTAACTCTGAGTTATATTCACTAGTCTTTATTTCTTTTTGCCCTTTATACTCCGTGTAATTTCCGTTAAATTCTACTAGTTCTCCTTGCTCTATAATCCACAATTTAGTACAAACTTTTTCTAGGAAACTTCTGTCATGCGTTGCTATACAAAATGTAGAGTTTTTTTTATTTATTAAATTCACTATTTTATTAACATTAGCACTATCTAAATATGTTGTCGGCTCATCTAACAAATATATTCCCTTATCATTTGCAAAGTGTTCTAATATCTTTTGAACTACCATTTCGCCACCACTTTTATCTAAATTAAGATTTTCATTAAATTGAAGAAACTCTACACTTCCTTTGTTTCGTTTATCATTTTGAATATCTTCATATATTTCTTTTAATAATGATGTTTTCCCGGAACCATTTTTCCCTATTATTCCTACAATATCTCCTTCATTTAGACTTATATTTTTTATTTTACATAAAAGTTTTCCATGACGTTCTAATTCTCTGCTTTTAATATGTAATATCACTACTAATCACCCCTTATATAAGAGCTTTTTTATAATTATACATTAATTAATTTTTTCATTCAAGATTATTTATAATTTATCGTTATATTTCTGACACTTCGTAGTGGTTGCTTGCCAATCACTGCGTTCTCCGTAGAAATATACCAATCATTTCATCGCTTCTCTCTTCATTCTTGGTATTTCTTTGTTTAGCTTTCTTCTAAGCTTCTTTCGCATATCCTCAAGAAGCCAAGAATACACCTATTGGGGCAACTGTGCGTATTTTGCACGTAATGATTTTTACGAATCGAAGATTCTAAAAATCTCAACGTTATTTCGCAGTAGACGTAATCCAATCATCTGCGACTAACGTCTTGCTTCTTGGTACGTCCTTGTGTACGTTGTACCTAACGTATTCTATTTCATAATTTCAAATTCTACATTGCCACTTCGCAGTGGTTGCTTGCCAATCACTGCGTTCTTGGAGCAACTGTGCGTATTTTGCACGTAATGATTTCTACGTGTCATCGACACTAGAAATCTTAACGTGCAAAATAAAAAAGACTACCTTGCCTGGTAATCTTTTAAAGTATAATTAGATTAATTTTTCAAAGGGACAAAAGGGTATCCCAACCCCGATAAGTTGGGATACATATAGAGCTAGACGACGTAGCCTTTTCCTACGCATTTCAAGCACTCTTTTGCCAAAAAAATTAGTTTAAATATTGTTGTATGTGTTGTTTAGTTGTGTATGTGTATGTAGTATGTTATTGTTGTATGAAAAATTTTTATTAAACTAATTCTATAATAGCTGTTTCTGCACCATCACCTTTACGTGGTCCAACACGTAAGATACGAGTGTATCCACCGTTACGGTCAGCATATTTAGGTGCTACTTCTTCAAATAATTTTTTAAGAGCTAATTGACTCTTACCTTCTTCAGTTGCTACTGCAACAGGTTGGATGAATTTAGCTGCATTACGTCTTGCTGCTAGATCACCTTTTTTACCTAATGTAATCATTTTTTCTGCTAATGAACGAACTTCTTTCGCTCTTGTAACAGTTGTTTCAATTCTACCGTGTACTAGTAGAGCAGTTACTAAGTTTCTTAACATCGCTTTACGGTGAGCTGATGTACGTCCTAATTTTCTGTAACCCATTAGTGTGCCTCCTTGTTAGTTTTATTCATCTTTAAATCCTAGTTCTAATTCTTGAAGTTTAATTTTTACTTCTTCTAGAGATTTACGACCTAGGTTTCTTACTTTAATCATTTCTTGTTCTGTTTTGCTAGCTAATTCTTGCACTGTGTTGATACCTGCACGTTTTAAGCAGTTATAACTACGTACTGATAAGTCAAGTTCTTCAATTGTCATTTCTAACATTTGAACTTTGTTATCTTCTTCTTTAGCTACCAATATATCAGCAGCTTTTGCTTGTTCTGACATTTCCATAAATAATTCTAAATGAGAAATTAAAATTTTTGATGCTAATGCCAAAGCGTCGTTAGCTGAAATTGTACCATTTGTAGTAACATCTAAGATAAGTTTATCAAAATCTGTACTTTGTCCTACCCTAGTTTTTTCTACAGTGTAGTTTACTTTAGAAACTGGTGTATAAATTGAATCAATTGGAATAACACCGATTGGTAAGTCACGGCGTTTGTTTCCATCAGCTGGTACAAATCCACGTCCAGTACCTACATAAATAAGCATTTCAAAGTGTCCACCTTCTGCTACTGTAGCAATGTGTTGATCAACATTAACTACTTCTACATCAGAATCGATAGCGATATCAGCTGCTGTTACAACTGCTGGACCTTTTACATTAATTGATAATACTTTTTCTTCTTCTGAATGAATAATAAACGCAATGTTTTTAACATTCATAATAATTTCAGTAACATCTTCTACCACACCTTTAATGGCTTGGAATTCATGTTGAACTCCTTCGATATCGATGCTTCTTGCTGCTGCTCCTGGTAATGATGAGATTAACATTCTTCTCAATGAATTACCTAATGTAGTTCCATAACCACGTTCTAATGGTTCTACTACAAAGCGACCAAATCTTTTATCTGATGATTCTTCAATGATTTGAATTTTTGGTTTTTCTATTGCTAACATTATGTTAAACCTCCTAAATTTAGTGTATGCAAATTATTATACACGACGACGTTTAGGTGGGCGACATCCATTGTGAGGAACTGGAGTTACGTCTTTGATTGATGTAACTTCTAGTCCTGCAGATTGTAATGCACGGATAGCTGCTTCACGTCCTGCACCTGGACCTTTTACTGTTACATCTACATACCTCATTCCGTGTTCCATAGCTTGTTTAGCTGCTGCTTCACTTGCCATTTGTGCTGCGAATGGAGTAGATTTTCTAGAACCTTTGAATCCTAGTGCTCCTGCACTTGACCATGATACTGCATTACCATGTTCATCTGTTATTGTTACTATTGAGTTATTGAATGTAGAACGAATGTGAGCTATACCGTTTTGTATATTTTTTTTCACACGACGTTTACGTGATTGTTGTTTACGAGCCATAGTTGTGTTTCTCCTCCTATCCTAATTATTTTTTCTTGTTCGCAACTGTTTTCTTAGGACCTTTACGAGTACGAGAGTTGTTCTTAGTATTTTGCCCTCTTACTGGAAGTCCACGACGGTGACGAATACCTCTGTAACATCCGATTTCCATTAGACGTTTGATGTTTAATGAAACTTCACGACGAAGGTCACCTTCTGTTTTGTAGTTATCTACGATTTCACGAATTTTATCTAGTTGTTCACCTGATAAGTCTTTTACTCTTATATCTTCAGAAACTCCTGCTTCTTTTAAGATTTTTTGAGCAGTTTTTAAACCTATACCATATACATAAGTTAATGATATAACAACTCGTTTTTCACGAGGAATATCAACTCCTGCTATACGTGCCATTAAGTTTGCACCTCCTAATTAATTATCCTTGTTTTTGTTTATGTTTTGCGTTTTCGCAAATCACTAATACTTTACCACCACGACGAATTACTTTACATTTGTCACAGATTTTTTTTACTGATGGTCTTACTTTCATCGTTATTTCCTCCTTGAGTTTATAACTTACTTGAATCTATAAGTTATTCTACCTTTTGTCAGGTCATACGGACTCATTTCTACTGTAACTTTATCACCTGGTAAAATTCTTATATAATTCATTCTGATTTTTCCAGAAACATGAGCTAAAATAATATGACCATTTTCTAATTCTACTTTAAACATTGCATTCGGCAAGTTTTCTACTACTAAACCTTCTACTTCAATGACATCTTTTGCCATACTTTTCCTCCCTGATTATTTCAGTTTATCTAATATTTGTTTTACGTCTTGGAAAACTACTTTGATGTCTTGGTCACCGTTAATATTTTCAACTACACCTTCTTTTTGACTGTAAAAGTCTAATAATGGTTTTGTTTGTTTAATATTAACTTCTAAGCGATTAGCAACTGTTTCTTCGTTGTCATCACTTCTTTGGAACAATTCTCCACCATCTTTATCACAAACACCTTCAACTTTTGTTGGATTGAAAATTAAATGATATGTAGTTCCACATTGTTTACAGATTCTTCTACCTGTTAAACGAGGTAACAAGATAGATGGATCTACATCGATGTTTAATACTTTATCGATTTTTCTATTAGTTTTTGCTAAAATTTGATCAAGGGCTTCAGCTTGTTCTACTGTTCTTGGAAAACCGTCAAGTAAAAAGCCTTCTTTTGCATCTTCTTGATTCAATCTTTCTTCAACTAATCCTATAGTTACACTGTCAGGAACAAGTTGTCCTTTGTCAATATAACTTTTAGCCTCTTTTCCAAGCGGTGTCTCGTTTTTAATAGCAGCTCTAAACATATCTCCTGTTGAGATGTGTGGAATTGGATAATTCTCTTTAATTTGCTCTGCTTGAGTACCTTTCCCCGCTCCTGGTAATCCCATTAAAATAATATTCATCATGATTATTTACCACCTTTTTTTCCAGTTATAAAACTTCTATAGTTTCTTTCTGTTAATTGTGTATTAAGTTGTTTAACTGTCTCTAGCGCTACACTGACAACAATTATTAAACTTGTACCACCAATGTGAACAGATGCTGGTAATTTAGCTAAATTGGTGAATATTGTTGGAAGAACCGAAACAGCTGCTAGGAATATTGAACCTACAAACGTTAGTCTGTATAAAATACCTGTAATGTATTGTTCAGTTTTTTTACCTGGTCTAACCCCTGGAACAAAACTTCCTTGTTTTCTTAAGTTATCTGCCATTTTTTCAGGATTTACTTGTACCATTACATAGAAATAACAGAATGCTATAATCAATGCTACGTATAAAGTTAACCCAATCCAATGACTGAAATCAAAATATGCTACAATTTTTTGTAGTTTTTCGTTATTTGGCGCGAATATCGCAATTGTTCTTGGTAATTGCAAGAATGCGATAGCGAAGATTACCGGAATTACCCCTGCGCTATTAACTCGCAATGGTAAGAATGTTGAACGAGCTCCTAACATTCTACGTCCAGCTCTTGCTTGTGAGTATTGAATAGGAATTTTACGAATAGCTTCTTGCATATATACAACTGCAGCCACAATACCTATAACAATAATTCCTACTATAACTATTTTTAAAATAGCTAAAGTTAAGTTTTCTGCATCTTTAATTTGTGATTCATAAATTTGAAGAAACTCCGTTGGCATACGAGCGATAATACCCGCTAAGATAATAATTGATACACCATTACCTACACCATATTGTGAAATTTGATCTCCTAACCAAAGTAGTAACGCAGTTCCTGCTGTTAATACGATGGCTACTGTTATAAATCCAAGAACTGAAGTATCTTTAATCAATCCTTTATAAGCATTATTAAACCCATAAGACATAACTAGTGATTGAATAAATGCTAATACGATTGCTAATACTCTTGTTAGTTTTTGTGTTTTCTTTTGTCCTACTTCACCTTGTTTTGACCACTCAGTTAATGTAGGAATAACATCCATTTGCATAAGTTGAATTACGATAGAAGCTGTAATGTATGGCATAATACCCATAGCGAATACAGAAAACTGTTGTAACGCTCCTCCTGCAAATGTATTAAATATTCCGAATAAACCAGCTGAATCTTGTGCTTTAAGCACATCTGCATCTACCCCTGGTATCGGTAAATATGAACCTACACGGAATAAGAATATTCCAAATAAGGTAAATAATATTTTGTTACGAGTTTCTTTTACTCGAAATAGATTAAGCGTTGCACTAAACATTATAGCACCTCGCAAACTCCTCCAGCGGCTTCAATAGCTTCTTTTGCTGAAGATGAGAATTTATGAGCTTGAACAGTTAATTTTTTCTCTAATTTACCGTTAGCTAATACTTTAACACCTGAAAGTTCTTTTTTAATAACTTTTGTTTCTACTAATAGAGCAGGTGATACTACTGTACCATCTTCGAATTTGTTTAAATCCGTAAGATTTACAACTGCAAATTCTTTTCTGTTTACGTTGTTAAATCCACGTTTTGGAATACGTCTGAATAATGGGTTTTGTCCACCTTCAAATCCTGGGCGAACTCCACCACCACTACGTGCTTTTTGTCCTTTTTGACCACGTCCTGAAGTTTTACCATTTCCTGATCCAATCCCACGACCTACTCTGTTACGTTCTTTACGAGAACCTTCAACTGGTTGTAATTCATGTAATTTCATTTAGACTAGCACCTCCTTGTATTAATAATTATTTTTCTTCTACTGTTACTAAGTGTGAAACTTTATTAATCATTCCACGAATCGCAGCGTTATCTTTGTGTTCTACTGTTTGGTTCATTTTTTTAAGACCAAGAGCTTCAACAACTTTTCTTTGATTCTTTGGACGACCAATAGTACTACGAGTTAGGGTTACTTTTAATGTCATGTTCTTTTCCCTCCTCTTATCCTAATAATTCTTCTACAGATTTACCACGTAAAGCTGCTACGTGTTCAACTGTTTGTAATCTTGTTAATCCTTCAAGTGTAGCACGAACCATGTTTACTGGTGTGTTTGAACCTAGAGATTTTGATAAGATATTTGAAATACCTGCTAATTCTAATACGGCACGAACTGGTCCACCAGCGATAACCCCTGTACCAGGTGCAGCTGGTTTAATTAATACTGAACCTGCTCCGAATTGTCCGATGATTTCGTGAGGTATTGTTCCGTTAACTACTGGTACAGTAATTAAGTTGTGTTTTGCAGCTTCTACTGCTTTTTTGATTGCATCTGGTACCTCTTGAGCTTTACCAGTACCAACTCCTACGCGACCATTTTTGTCACCTACTACTACTAAAGCAGAGAAACGGAAACGACGTCCACCTTTAACAACTTTAGCTACACGACGAATGGCAACTACGCGTTCTTCAAATTCTTTTTTGATTTCTTCTTGACGCATCTACTTATTTCCCTCCTTTATTAGAATACAAGTCCGTTTTCACGTGCTGCTTCAGCTAATGCTTTAACACGTCCGTGATATAAGTATCCTCCACGGTCGAAAACAACTTTCTCAATTCCTTTTTCTTTAGCTACTTCTGCGATTAATTTACCAACTTCTTTAGCTGCTTCTACACTTGATTTAGAAACATTTTCAAGTTTTAATGAAGAAGCTTGTGCTAATGTAACACCTTTAGTGTCATCAATAATTTGTGCGTAAATGTTTGTGTTTGAACGGTATACGTTTAAACGTGGAACTTCTGGAGTCCCTTGAACTTTAACACGTACTCTTGCGTGTCTTTTTTTACGAACTTTATTTTTATCAAGTTTCGTAATCATATTTGAAACACTCCTTTCTGTTATCTATTATTTACCAGTTTTTCCTTCTTTACGGCGTACATATTCACCAACGTAGCGAATACCTTTACCTTTATAAGGTTCTGGAGGACGTACTGCACGAACTTTAGCTGCATATTGTCCTACTACTTCTTTGTTAATACCTTCGATACTAACTTTAGTGTTTCCTTCAACACCTAATTTAATTCCTTCGATTTCTTCAAATTCAACTGGGTGAGAATATCCAACACTTAGTACTAATTTTTTACCTTGCATTTGAGCACGGTACCCAACCCCGATTAATTCAAGTTCTTTTTTGAATCCAGCTGAAACACCTTCAATCATGTTTGCTAAGATAGCACGAGTTGTTCCGTGTACTGTACGGTGACGTTTAGAGTCTGATGGACGTACTACTGTGATTTCGTTACCTTCAACGTTGAAAGTCATGTCTTTATCAAATTGTTGTTTTAATTCACCTTTAGGTCCTTTTACTGTTGCGAAGTTATCATCTAAGTTAACTTCAACACCTGCAGGTATTGTAATAACTTTATTACCTATACGTGACATTTAATTGGCACCTCCTTATAATATTACCAGATGTAAGCTAATACTTCTCCACCTGTATTGTTTTTACGAGCAACTTTATCTGTTACAACTCCGTTTGAAGTTGACACGATTGCTATTCCTAGACCGTTTAATACTCTTGGTAGTTCATCTGCTTTAGCATAAACACGTAATCCAGGTTTAGAAATTCTTTTAATTCCTTTAATAACTCTTTCACCTTTTGAGTATTTAAGAGTAAGTTTTAATTTTCCTTGTTTGTTATCTTCAATGTATTCTACATCGCTGATAAAACCTTCTTGTTTTAATATTTCTGCAATTTGCTTTTTAATATTTGACGCAGGTAGTTCTAATGATTCGTGCTTAACCATGTTAGCATTACGAATACGTGTTAGCATATCTGCGATAGGATCTGTCATTGTCATTAGGATAAATCCTCCTTTCTTCTACTAATATATTACCAACTTGCTTTTTTAACTCCAGGAATTTGTCCTTTATAAGCTAATTCACGGAATTTAATACGGCTGATACCAAATTTCCCAATGTATCCGTGAGGACGTCCAGTTATGCTACAACGATTGTGTAAACGAGCTGGAGCTGAGTTTTTAGGAAGTTTGCTAAGTCCGATGTAATCACCTTTAGCTTTTAATTCCGCTCTTTTAGCTGCATATTTATCAACTAATTTTTGGCGTTTTAATTCACGCTCTACCATTGCTTTTTTAGCCATGTGTTAGTTACCTCACCTTTCTTATTTTGCGAATGGCATTCCACATTGTGCTAATAACTCACGAGCTTCCTCATCTGTGTTAGCTGTAGTTACTATTACGATGTCCATACCACGTACTTTACTTACTTTATCATAATCAATTTCAGGGAAAATTAATTGTTCTTTAACACCTAATGTGTAGTTACCACGACCATCGAATGCTTTTTTAGAAACACCGTGGAAGTCACGTACACGTGGAAGTGCTACTGTTACTAATTTGTCGAAGAATTCATACATTCTTTCTCCACGTAAAGTAACTTTTGCACCGATAGGCATACCTTCACGAAGTCTGTAAGTAGCGATTGATTTTTTAGCTCTTGTTACTAATGGTTTTTGACCAGAAATTAAAGCTAATTCAGCTACTGCGTTGTCTAGGGCTTTAGAGTTTTGAACTGCATCACCTACACCCATGTTAATTACGATTTTTTCAATTTTTGGTACTTGCATTACACTGCTGTACTCAAATTTTGTCATTAATTCTTTTGTTATCTCAGATTTAAATTTATCTTCTAAACGAGCCATCTAAAATAGTGCCTCCTTTCTTCAACTATTATTATATTTCTTTTCCTGATTTTACAGCGATACGTACTTTCTTACCATCTTTTTCTTCGAAACGTACTCTTGTTGCTTTTCCAGTTTCAGGATCTTGTAACATTACGTTTGATACGTGAATTGCTGCTTCTTTCTCAACGATTCCACCTTGAGGTGCATCTTGTGAATTTTTAACGTGTTTTTTAATGATGTTAACACCTTCTACAACAACACGATCTTTTTTAGGTTGTGCTTCGATTACTGTTCCAACTTTACCTTTGTCTTTACCAGTAATTACTACAACTTTATCACCTTTTTTAATGAACATTTCTTGTTAACCTCCTTCTTTACTGTACTTTTTTATTATAATACTTCTGGAGCTAGTGATACGATTTTCATGTAGTTACCGTCTCTTAATTCACGAGCAACTGGTCCGAAAATACGTGTACCACGTGGGCTCTTATCATCACGGATAATTACACAAGCATTTTCATCAAATTTAATATATGAACCGTCGTTACGACGAGCTCCTGTTTTTGTACGAACGATTACGGCTTTAACTACTTCACCTTTTTTAACAACTCCACCTGGTGTTGCTTTCTTAACAGAACATACAATTACGTCACCAATGTTAGCAACTTTACGTCCTGAACCACCTAGAACTTTAATTGTTAAAACTTCTTTTGCTCCTGAGTTATCAGCCACTTTTAAGCGTGTTTCTTGTTGAATCATGCGCTTTTTGCCTCCTTCTTAGGGTTTATCCTAGTTTTCTTAGATTATAACTGCTTCTTCTACTACTTCTACTAAACGGAAGTTTTTAGTTGCAGATAATGGACGAGTTTCCATTATTTTAACGATATCATTTAATTTAGCAACATTGTTTTCATCATGTGCTTTGAATTTTTTAGAATATTTTACACGTTTACCGTATAGAGGGTGTTTTTTGTAAGTTTCAACTAAAACTGTGATAGTTTTATCCATTTTATCTGAAACTACTTTTCCAACGTAAACTTTTCTATCATTTCTCTCAGTCATGTTTGCCTCCTATATTATTTATTCGCTAATTCTCTTTCGCGAATAACAGTTTTCATACGAGCGATTGATTTTCTAACTTGACTAATACGAGCTGTATTTTCTAATTGACCAGTTGCCAATTGGAAGCGTAAGTTGAAAAGCTCTTCTTTTAATTCTTTGATTTTTGTTTCTAACTCTTGTGAAGTTAATTCTCTAATCATTGATTTGAATTCATTTGTTTTCATTATGCTTCACCACCTGTTTCTTCACGTTTTACAAATTTACATTTAACAGGTAACTTGTGAGATGCAAGTCTTAGAGCTTCACGTGCAACTTCTTCACTTACTCCAGCAACTTCGAACATCACTCTACCTGGTTTAACGATTGCAACCCATCCTTCAACTGCACCTTTACCAGATCCCATACGAACTTCTAATGGTTTTTTAGTGTAAGGCATGTGAGGGAAGATCTTGATCCAAACTTTACCACCACGTTTCATATAACGAGTCATCGCTATACGCGCAGCTTCGATTTGGCGAGAAGTAACTCTTGCTGCAGTAGTAGCTTGTAAACCATATTCACCGAAATCTACTACATTTCCGCCTTTAGATTTACCTTTTGTTGATTGTCTGTGTTGACGACGATATTTAACACGTTTAGGCATTAACATAAATTAGTTACCTCCTTTTTCAGATTTCTTAGTTGGTAATACTTCACCACGGTTAATCCAAACTTTAACTCCAAGTTTACCATAAGTTGTATCTGCTTCTTCGTGAGCGTAGTCGATGTCTGCTCTTAATGTGTGTAGAGGCACTGAACCTTCTGAGTAGTGTTCTGCACGAGCGATATCTGCTCCACCTAGACGACCTGATACTTGAGTTTTGATTCCTTTAGCTCCTGCTCTCATAGCTCTTTGGATAGCTTGTTTTTGAGCACGACGGAATGATACACGAGCTTCTAATTGACGAGCAATGTTTTCAGCTACTAATTTAGCGTCGATATCAACTTTTTTGATTTCAACTACATTAATGTGTACTCTTTTTCCAGTTAATTTGTTTAATTCTAATCTTAATTTATCGATTTCAGATCCACCTTTACCGATTACCATACCTGGTTTACCAGTGTGTACTGAAATATTTACTTTCTTATCAAATCTTTCAATTTCAACTTTAGAAACTGAAGCATCTTTTAATTGTTTACTGATGAACTCACGGATTTTGAAATCTTCGTGTAGGTTAGTTGCGAAATCTTTTTCAGCATACCATTTTGAATCCCAATCACGAATAACTCCAACACGTAAGCCTATTGGATGTACTTTTTGACCCACAGTTTGTAGCCTCCTTTAATTAGTTTAGCTTATAATTCTTAATTTTATTATTTGTTGTCACTTAAAACGATAGTGATGTGACTTGTTCTTTTGTTAATTGAACTTGCAGCACCTTTTGCTCTTGGACGGAATCTTTTAAGAGTTGGTCCTTCATTTGCAAATGCTTGTGATACTACTAAGTCTTCTACATTCATTCCATAGTTATGTTCAGCGTTAGCAGCAGCTGATTTAATTACTTTAGCTACTGGTAAAGAAGCTGATTTAGTTGTGAATTCTAAAATTCCTAATGCTTCGCCCACTTTTTTTCCACGTACTAAGTCTAATACTAGTCTTACTTTACGAGGAGCAATGCGGACTGTCTTAGCGATTGCTTTTGACTCCATGAATGTGCCTCCTTGATTTTTATTTCTAAATTATTATCTTCTTGTTTTTCTGTCGTCTGCTGCGTGACCTTTGTAAGTTCTTGTTGGTGCGAATTCACCTAATTTGTGCCCTACCATATCTTCAGTCACATATACAGGTACATGTTTTCTTCCGTCATATACTGCAAAAGTAAGTCCTATGAATGTTGGGAAGATTGTTGAACGACGAGACCAAGTTTTGATTACTTGTTTTTTCTCTTGTTCGCTCATTTTTTCAACTTTTGCTAATAAGTGGTGATCAGCGAATGGTCCTTTTTTTAAACTACGAGCCATTGTGTTATCTCCTTTCCGATACTTTGCATACTTAAGGTTGTGGTAAAGAGCACTTGCTCCTCACCAGCCGACCTTTGTTTCGTTTTATTATTTGTTTCTAGCACGTACGATGAATTTGTTTGAACGAGCTTTTTTAGAACGAGTTTTCTTACCAAGTGTAGGTTTACCCCATGGTGACATTGGTGATTTACGTCCGATTGAAGTACGTCCTTCACCACCACCGTGTGGGTGATCGTTCGGGTTCATTACAGATCCACGTACAGTAGGTCTTTTACCTAACCAACGAGTTCTACCGGCTTTACCGATATTAACTAATCCGTGTTGTTCGTTACCAACTTCTCCGATTGTTGCACGGCAAGTTGCTAAGATCATTCTTACTTCTCCTGATTTAAGACGTACAAGTACGTATTTACCTTCTTTACCAAGTACTTGAGCACTTGCTCCAGCTGAACGTACTAATTGTCCACCTTTTCCAGGTTTAAGTTCGATGTTGTGGATTAATGTCCCTACTGGGATGTTTGCTAATGGTAATGCATTACCAACTTTGATATCAGCACCTTCACCTGATACTAAGATTTGTCCTACTTGTAATTCTTTAGGAGCAATGATGTATCTTTTTTCTCCATCTACATAGTGTAATAGAGCGATGTTTGCTGAACGGTTTGGATCATACTCGATTGTAGCAACTTTCGCTGGTACATTGTCTTTATTTCTCTTGAAGTCAATAATACGGTATTGTTTTTTGTGTCCTCCACCGTGGTGACGAACAGTAATTTTACCTTGGTTATTTCTTCCCGCTTTTTTCGGTAGCGGCGCTAATAATGACTTTTCTGGTTTGTTAGTTGTAATTTCTGCAAAGTCTAATGAAGTCATGTTACGACGACCATTAGTAATAGCTTTGTATACTTTAATTGCCATTTGTCATTTTTCCTCCTTAGTGGTTTTAACGATTATCCTATGCGAATAATCCTTCGATTGTTTGTCCTGCTGCTAACTTAACGATAGCTTTTCTACGTTTGTTAGTGTATCCACCGTATCTTCCAACACGACGGAATTTTGGTTTGTAGTTCATTACGTTTACTTTCTCAACTTTAACTCCGAAGATTTCTTCGATAGCTTGTTTAATTTGAGTTTTGTGAGCGCGTGTGTCTACTAGGAAAGTGTATTTATTTTCTTGCATTAATAAATAACTTTTTTCAGTTAATACTGGGCGTTTGATAATATCGCGTGCTTCCATTATGCTAATACCTCCCCAACTTTTTCTAATGCATCTTTAGTGAATACAACTTTGTTGCTTCCTAAGATATCTAATACGTTAAGTCCAGTTGTTTCTACGAATTCAACTCCTGGAATATTTCTTCCTGATAAAACAGTATTTTCTTCTAGTTCAGTAACTACGAATAATACTTTTTTCTCTAGGCTAAGGTTTGATAACATTTCTTTAAAGTTTTTAGTTTTGATTGAATCAAATGTTAATGTTTCTAATGCAAATACTTCGTTAGCTGCTACTTTAGAAGATAAAGCAGAACGTAATGCTAAACGACGCATTTTACGTGGCATTTTGAAGCTATAGCTACGTGGTGTAGGTCCGAATACAATTCCACCTCCACGCCATTGTGGTGAACGGATAGATCCTTGACGAGCACGACCTGTTCCTTTTTGACGCCATGGTTTGCGACCACCACCTGAAACTTCAGAACGTCCTTTTGTTTTGTGTGTACCTTGACGAAGTGATGCTCTTTGTAAAGTTACAGCTTGGAATAAAACGTGTTGATTTGGTTCAATCCCGAATACTGCATCATTAGCTTCAACTGCACCAACTTTAGTACCGTCTTGTTTAAATAAATCTAATTGTGGCATTATCTAATTTCCTCCTTCCGTATATTTTCCGATTATTTACCAGATTTAACTGCTGATTGGATTTTTACGAAGCTTTTCTTAGATCCTGGAATACATCCTTTAACTAGGATTAGTCCGTTTTCTACGTCTACGCTTACGATTTCTAAGTTTTGAGTAGTAACTGTAACTCCACCCATTTGACCTGGTAATGCTTTACCTTTGAATACACGGTTAGGTGCTACAGGTCCCATTGACCCAGGACGGCGGTGGTAACGAGAACCGTGAGCCATTGGTCCACGACTTTGTCCATGACGTTTAATCGCCCCTTGGAATCCTTTACCTTTACTTACTCCTGTTACGTCAACTAAGTCCCCTGCTGCAAAAATATCAACTTGGACTTCTTGACCTACTTCATAACTAGCTACATCTGCATCTCTGATTTCGCGTACGAAACGTTTTGGAGCAGTGTTAGCTTTATCTGCGTGACCTTGTTCAGGTTTGTTCGCAACTTTTACTAAACGATCTTTACGTTCTTTATCGTAAGGACGTTTATCATCAAATCCTAATTGGATTGCGTTGTATCCTTCAACTTCTTCTGTTTTCTTTTGTAATACGACGTTACCTTTCGCTTCAACTACTGTTACTGGAATTAATTCTCCATTTTCAGCGAAGATTTGAGTCATACCTACTTTTCTTCCTAAGATACCTTTGGTCATCGAAAGTCACCTCCTATAATTATAATTTTAATTCGATGTCAACACCTGATGGTAAGTTTAAGCTGATTAAAGCATCAACTGTTTTTTGTGTTGGTTCAATAATATCGATTAGGCGTTTGTGTGTACGTTGTTCGAATTGTTCACGGCTATCTTTGTAAATGTGAACTGAACGTAAAATTGTGTATACTGCTTTTTCTGTTGGTAATGGGATTGGCCCAGAAACTTTTGCTCCAGAACGTTTTGCAGTTTCAACAATTTTCTCTGCACTTTGATCCACTAATCTGTGATCATATCCTTTTAGACGAATACGAATTTTTTGTTTTGCCATCATTTCTCCTCCTATACATTTATTCGCTGCTATCTAGTAGCAACTTCTCCACGAAAGTTCTCCAGCACGCCATGCCATGGCAAAGCGGCCGGGCGTGTCAGTAACCTTTCGCTTCAACGCAAGTCTTTTACAGACCAACATTCATTATTATACATTGTTATTCTAGATATTGCAAGAGTTTTGACGAAAAAAATTAAAAAAAATTAATGAATGTGTTTTCTATTTTTTAGAGCTTTTCCTCTTGAAATTTTTCACCTCAGAAATATTACATTAATATAGAAGAAAAAAATCTATTATAGCTTTTTATTTTTAAAATTCTCACACAAAGCATAACAAACTTTTTTTCATAGATATAATAAAAAACCTAGAATTTCCACTCTAAGTTTTTTCTAAAAAAATCTATTTTTTAAAAGGTAATATATTATATTGAATTTTTAGTTCGCTAGACAGAAGATGAGAAACTTTACATCTTAATTTAATATTTTCCAATATACCTTCTCTATCTTTTGAACTTAATTCTTCTTCCGTTCTATCAACATAAACATTAGCTATAATTATTTTATTATCATAGTCTACCTTTAATTCTGTCTCCACCGACAAATCCATTAAACCATAAGTTCTAACAAAATAACCTTTAGCGCACATACTTATACAACCGTTGTAAGCAACAGTGAAAATTTCCATTGGCCCATCAAACTCTTCTTCTATTCTCATAGAATACTTCCCACCAAGGGGAGTCGTAGCATCAGCAGTAAACCCTTCTTTAATTTTTAGATTCGATATATACATTAGAACTACCTCCGTCGCATCTTTTTATAAATTTCTTCTATATTACTTATCTTCTACTACATTTTTTATAGTTTCTAATAAATCAACATCTTTATACGCATATTGAACTTCACTAAAGTCCATATGCTTTGTAATCTCATTAGTCTGCAAGATTAATGTTGCTCCAGATTTACTTGCTCCTAATGCTCCAGGTTTAGAATCTTCAATAGCTATTGAGTTTTCTATTTTTACACCTAATTTTCTAGCAGCTAATAAATACACATCTGATGCAGGTTTTGGGTTTTCAACTTCTTCTCTCGTAGCAATCGCCCCAATATACTTCTCAAACCCCTTTTTTTGCAACCCTGTTCTAATGTGTTCTTCCTTACCATTAGATGCTACTGCCATTTTAACACCTATCTCATGTAAATATTCCATGACTTCAGCTATACCTGGCAAAACAGGTGCATTATGATAATTTTTTATAATACGTCTAGTAATTTCCTCTTCAAACTTGTCATAGTCATCATCTGACATGCCAAATCGTTTATTATAATATCTTCTGCTTGTTTCTTCATTAGTCCCCGAAACATTTTCGATATAATCCATTTTATCAAGAGTTTTTCCTAGCATCTCACTCGTTAAATCACGCATATTCTCAAAGTAGACTTTTTCTGTATCCACTATTGTCCCATCAAAATCAAAAATTACCGCTTCTAGTTTTTTCAATATAGTTCTCCTTCCAATCATATACTATATATTTTATAATGTTAATTCATTTTTTCAAAATAATATGCCGATAATATAATAAAAAGTTGCTTAACAGTAATTAATAAAGAAGTACAACCTTCTCACCAATATAGAATTAAGCAACTCTCTTATTATTCAAATCTTACCAAATCTTTGGCGCTCATACGAGTTGATGGACGTCCATCTCTTTCTTTTTCACCTAGAGCGATTAACATTACCGGTATTAAGTTTTCGTCTAAATCAAATAGTTCCGAAACTTTATCTCTTTTAAATCCGCCGATGATATTAGTATCATATCCTTTAGCGTGAGCGATATTAGCAAATTGCATTGTCCAAATTCCACAATCAAAGTAAACTAATTCTCTTTTTATATCTTGTGGTAGACTTTCAACCATTTTTTCCATACCTTGTTTAAAAGATTCTCTTATTTCCTCAGTCATATGACCTTGTTTTACTTCTTCATTATATATAGTATCGAATTTATCGAAGTAGTTTAAATCACCTAAGACTATAATCATCGCTGCTGATGTTTCATTTTGCGTTAAATTATAGTTTGCATTAGCTAGCTTTTCTTTCCCTTCAGGTGTATCAACTACAATATATCGCCATGGTTGGAAATTACATGATGATGGTGAAATATTTGCCTCATCTAGCATTTCTAAAATTTCTTCACGTGGTATTTTTACACTACTATCAAAATATTTAACAGATCTTCTGTTTCTAATTACATCAAAAAACTCTCTCACTGAATTCTCTCCTTCTATAAGTAAGTAACTCAATAATTTTACTATACTTGAGAGCTATTATCAAACAAAAGACTTTCGGCAAAAGAGTTTTACCACTTCAAATTCACGTGCTCCATCATCTCTTTATAAGCAATGTCTACTTTCTTCTTCATCTTTTCATCCAACTTATCACGATGCTTGCCACCCACAATAAAATCTTCTAATATCATAACTTTATAATCATATAAAGCTATACCATTTACACATCTACCATTAAGTTTTGAATAAACTAACGTTGGATGAGCTTTTACAGTTTTTATTATCGTTTTATCATTAGACTTTTCAAATGTAACATCCATTAACAACCCTCGCTCCGGCCATTTATTATCCATTCTCTCCATACGTTGATTAGAAATAAAATTCCCCATAGAGTAAATTATGAATTTTTTATCACCATCTTTTTCAAAAACTTCCGCAGGCTCAATCACATGAGGATGCCCTCCAAAAATTACATCCGCTCCCCAAGCTATCATCTTACGATAAAGAACTTTTTGTTCTTCTGTAGGCTGCAATTCATACTCAATCCCCATCTGAGGCATTACTATAGTGACATCCGCTTCTTTTTCAGCTCGTTGTATCTCTTCTTTCATTTTTTCTTCATCAAGGTCTGCCAAATAATTATTTCGTTCTTCCCTCGTCAGATTTGCGTCCATACCATTATATCCATAAGAATACGCCAAAATCGCTATTTTAATACCATTAACTTCTTTTATCAGCACTCTATCTTCTGAACGCTTTTTATCAACATGAACACCTACAACATCTAACCCCCTGTCTTTAAAGGTTTTTGCTGTATATTTCACACCATATAACCCCGAATCTAATATATGATTATGAGCTAAATCGACAACATCATACCCTAAATCCTTTATTGTATCCGCAATTTCGTTAGGAGTATTAAACAACGGATATCCAGCTAGCGGATGCTTATCGCTAATAGTCCCCTCAAAATCTCCTATCGCTAAATCAGCTTCCTCTATCCATGGTTTAACGTACTCAAAAAATTGATTAAAATCATAACTCCCATCACCCTTTTTCGCAGTATAATAAAGTGCATCATGACAAAGAATATCGCCATTAGCTACCACACGAGCAGTTTTCACATTTGGATTTTTCTTTTTACTTTCTAGAACTCCTCCCTCTTTATCTCCTAACGTTAAATAATAAATACCAAGAAAAATAACTCCACACAAACTTACTATACTCAATATATATAACAATATCTTTTCCATAGCCCCCTCCTAATTACATTATTCAGAAACTTCATATAGTAAAAAGTAGCTAATCTTATTAATTAACTACCTTTTACTATATTTCCTTATATTTCTCAAGAAGTATATATTCCTTTCTTTTAATAACTCTTCTCGGAAAAATCTTTCTATCTACTTTCTTTAACATAATTTTCTAATTCCCTAATAAAACTCTTAGAATCATCTGCGGTTTTGTCACCATTAGCAGGTGATCATCCTCCTCTATTTGTATATAATTTGCTGCTACTAATTTGAAATATGAAAATATAGTAATTTTATGGAAAATCAATCTACATTTTTTTAACAACTCCAAATTATTTATTCCAGCGTATAAAGATAAATAATCATACTCTATTTTTATCCCTGGTTTCATAACATATTTACTACCTTCTTTTTTGAGCTTCCTTAAAAGCAGCTCAACCAAAAAACCGTCTTGCATTTCTTTTTCACTAAGTGTCTTTGATAAATATTCTTCTTTACTAGTAAACTTTATCTCTGGTTCAAAATATGTTTTTAAAACTGGTTTCGGAGGTATAGGTTCTAGCCCCTCGATGACAATAAGATTAACCCCATCAAGGTATTCACTAAAAATTTCCAACCCATTAAGCAAAACAACCGTACCATAAGAAGCCGCTACTATATAGCCCCCTCTTTTTACTCTTGTCATTTTATTCAATAGAACCTGTTCAATTTCTTTTTTTGATATAGATTTAAAACTCTCTTCTGTAAATTCAATAAAATCAAAGGTTTTGTTTGGAATTTGCTCTGTGACTCTCGCCCAGATAATATTATCCCAACCTAGTGGATTAATAAATAAAATATCTGTCATTTGAATCATCCTCTCAAATATTTTTACTAAAATCCTAGCTCACTACCAAAATCCTCTAATTTATTAACTAATATCGCCCCCTCTTTTATATATTCATTCATCGACCAACTCATCTTATCACCAAATCTTCCCGGTAAACAAAATACAGAATTTCCTAAGTCTAAAGCAAAATCTATCGTTCGTTGCGTACCACTTCTTTGTGCCGCTTCTGTTACCAAAAGTGCTTTTGAAAGCCCTGCTACAAGCCTATTTCTTTCCAAAAATTTGTATTTCCTTATCGGAGAAGTCGGAAAATACTCCGATATTATAAGATGATTAGCCTCTAATTGTCTGTATAACTCTCTACTTTGTTCAGGATAAACAATATTGTGCCCTTGAGCTATTACTCCTATTGTGTATCCCTTACTTTCTATGGCTGCTTGATGAGCCAAACTATCAACTCCGGATGCCAAGCCACTAACTATAACAAAATTATTGTCTATCAAATGTGGCACAATAACTTTTAACGCAGTATCTGAATATGAAGTATTATTTCTACTGCCTACAATTGACATTTTTCTTTTAAATAATAATAAATCTTTGTTTCCTCTATAAAAAATAACAAACGGATAGTCATATAGTCTGAAAAAATCTTGCGGATAATAAACATCATCACAAAAGATACATTTCACATTATAGAAATCAAAGTAACTAACAAAGTCAAATTTCATATTATTACTAAATTTCTCATAGACTTCTTCTGCATTATCTCCAAAATAGACCTTAAACCCCTCTAAGGTCAACTCCGAGAATTTTTCTATACAGTCTAAGTCTTTAAGTATTTTATGTATTTTCAAAGTAGTAACTTTTTCTATCGCCAATAACGACAATAATATCTTTTTTTCTATATCTGATAGTTTCCCACAAGACTCTTCCATAATATATTCCCCTTAATTCGCTTTCTCTATTAATTCTCTATAGTATTGTTTAAATACTTTCAAGAAAATCTCTCCCTGTTGAATATTGTTTATATAAATATTATCTTTAAACTCTATAATATTACTCATTATGCGTATAAGTTCAGGATAAGTTTTTCCCTCTTTAAAAAATTTATACATCATCCCTTGCCAATAGATAAGCGGTGTTTTTATAAGTATTTGTTCAAGCATATTTATCCCAATAACATTCGGAATATTATTTAACTCTATATGCTGATTATAAAACATACTTAGAATTTTATTTTTTACAGTTTTATCGTATTTAATCTGTTCATATACGTAATTTTCAATATCTTCAGGATACAACTTAGATGTCAAATCTTTATCAAGTAACTTTAAATCTAAAGGTATATCAAATTCATCAATATCAAAGCTGGTCTTTATACAAATAGCATTTCTTTTTTTAAGATTATGCGCCCAAATTTGATAGAATTCAAACTTTTTATTGAGATTATCCCAACCGTAGAAAAATATCTTACCTTGATAATAATTTAGAAAAGCATCCACAAATGGTGCATAACGAATATAACTGATCCCATCATATGTTTTAAGGGTTTTTACAAACTTATTTGTATCTATTAACCAAATTAATCGCAACCCTGCTTTCGCGTAGCCCTGTGTACGTTCTTTTATTACTTCATAAGGTATTACTGAGCGTTGATATTCAAAGGCAATATTCTTATCTTTTATAAATACATCTGCTATTTGAATAGTATTTTCACCTACTTTAAAAATATGTTCCACTTCTACATTGCGATATTTTTTCATAAAATGCTCGTAAAGATCTCTTTTCGTCTCCAGATGCTCCTTACTCTCTTTTTTATACGTTTCATATTCACATGAACAATTTTTAGCATGAGCGAAATGAGACTGAATCTTTTTACCTTTTTTAAAAATAACCTTCCCGCGACAAATCGGACAATGATACTCTTTTGATTTTTCTATTTTATCATCTAATGCATTCCAAACTTCATCTTTATTATCGTATGCTACGTACATGATTATTCTCCTTTAAATCTCTAGACTATTTCTTCTAGAGCCACTACACGCTTTTACATTGGAATCTATTTAATTATCAATTTACTTCAACACTCTGTACCTTCTATACACAGCATCATCTATTTCTACTTCGACAAACTTAGCTAGATTTACCCAATCTATTTCATCCTTGTGTTTATCACTATCTATTAGATACATTTTCCCATCTTTTTCGCAAAGGTAATAATTCGTCTGACGAATACTAGCCTCTCTCATAAGATACATATCCCCTTCTCTTAACGCAAAATCAAGACAATTCGTAGGCCATGGTTTTTTTACATATTTTTTCACTTCAACAACTCGATCATAATCTTTAGTATTCATAAAAAATTCCCCCTTTGTTAATAAAAATGTTCATTATATTTTTTACAAACTAAAATCTCTAAATCTATAGTTATTTTCTTTAATTTTTTTATATCTTCTTTTGATACATCTTTAGAAAATGTTAATGGTGTCATCTTTAAAAAATTCTCCGCCAAATACTCATCCAGTTCGTACGTTTTATTTACCCTAACACGCTCTATTATGTTGCAGTTTTCTTTAATAAGATTTACCGTTTCAGTATTTTTATATTCCCTTACACCCATTAACTCTCGAATTTCTCTTAAATAATACGTATTAGGTATTATTTTGATTAAATACCCTTCTTCTCCTAATACTCTAAAAAACTCATTATAGTTAGCAGGTGTGAGAATATTCAAAATACACGATACACTATTGTCTTGAAAAGGTAGTGGTTCAATATTCGCTAACATATACGGATTTAATTTATCCTCTTTTACCGCAAGCTCTATCGCCGCCTTGCTATTATCAAGTCCGAAAAAATATTTCTCAGGAAATATCTCTTTTAGTTGTCTAATATAATATCCTTCACCACATCCAGCATCTATTAAAACATCCTTAGAATATTTTTCTACAAGTTTCCCTAGCTCAAGAAATACCTCTTTGTAAAACTCTCTCTTAAAAATCACACTTCGGGCTTCAAATAATTCCATACTATATTTTGTCGCTTTATAATTATTTATAAGATGAATATAACCCTTTTTCGAAAAATCATATTGATGATTATTTTCACAAACTAGACTTATATTTTGTATATTAGATTGCTTTAAACACTTCGGACAAAGGTAAATGTCTTCGTCTTTAAATTTCTTTATAACATTCTCTATTTTCATCAAAATTCCTCTTTTACTTTCTACTCTCATTGTATCAAATTTCTTAAAATAAAGATAGTGAAAATATAAAATAAAGATATAATTTTTTGTTTTTTTAGTTTTACAATATATTTTATTTTTATTATCTAATTTTCTTTACTTTAATAGACTTTAAATTAAAAACAACGATAAGTTTATTTAAGAATAAATTTATCGTTATTATATTTATTTATTACTATTTTTTATTATTTTATAATTATAATCTTTTAAGGAATACATCTGAAAAAATATTATTTATTTTTTCCTATCACGTAGTTCCCTAAAGAAATCTTTCATAAGTGCTGCGCACTCTTCTTCTAATACTCCTGAAATTATATGTGCTTGATGGTTAAATTTATTATTCGCAACTAAATCAATACAACTGCCACAACAACCATATTTAACATCAGCTGCACCGTATATCACATTTTCTACTCGAGCTTGGACAATCGCTCCGCTACACATGACACAGGGCTCTACTGTCGTATAAAGATAACTATTATCCAATCTCCAAAAACCTATTTTCTCGCACGCCTCTTTTATAACCAACATCTCCGCATGATTTAATGCTTGTTGACTAGCTTCTCGGGTATTATGAGCCTTTGCTACTACCTCATCATCTATAACTAAAACCGCTCCTACAGGTACTTCTCCTTTTTGATAGGCACGCCGTGCTTCTTCCAATGCCATCTCCATATAATAATTATGATCTTTCAAAATATTTATCCTCACTTATCTCATTATGCACTAGCTTCTAATCTTTATCTCATTATACTATAAACATAAAAAAATTCCAAAACTATTTCTAGCTTCAGAATTTTATATTTCTTTAATTTTTTAATGCTGGTCCTCCACCAAAATTAACTCGATAATATATTTCAACAACAGCAATAGCTAATATAAATAATATCGTTAAGCTAACTATCACTATAGCATGTATTTTTCTTTTTAAATATAAATACCCTATAAATTCACGAATAAATGCATTAAGAGTAAAATAGAATTTTGTTGGCGCTCCATAACCAATACACCTAAAACCTAAAGTTTTCGCAAGAACTAACGCTCGGTAAACATGATAATAATTAGTGACCAAGGCGAAGCGCGAGTTAACATCTTTCATAAGCCTTTTTGAAAATTTAATATTTTCTTCTGTATTAGTGGACTTATCTTCCATAATTATATCTTCTTCAGAAACCCCTTGTTCAAGCGCATAATTTTTCATTGCAAATGCTTCAGATACTACTTCATCGGCACCTTGCCCTCCGGACATAATAAGTTTACTACCTGGATGTTTACTATAAATCTTTATCCCCGTTCTTATACGACTAGCAAGCAATGGTGTTACACGCTTTCCTATTAGTCCTGCTCCAAGAACAACAACATAATCAAGTTTTCTTGGAAGTAAGTTTATAATATTTAAGGTACTTGCTGCTAAATATGATACTCCAATACAAATAAAATATAATACTACTAAAGTAATATAGATGTAAATTCCATTTAAAGTCATACTTTCGTATGTATATCGTCCAATGCTAGGCCACCAGACAACGTAACCTATAAGTAAAATTATCGTTCCAAGACTCAAAAGATTTCTAAGTCTTAACCCTTCGCGTCGAACAATCATAAACGAATTATAAAAGAACATCAACACTACAGCAAGAGGTAAAATCGTTACAATAAACAATATACCCATTAAACCTATCACACCTATATAATAGACAATAGGATAATCATTAGCATACTTAACAACAATAAACATTAGATATAAAGCAAGAAAAAGTATGGTCGCTAGAAAACTGATTCCCAAAAATAAATTTCGTCTATCTTTATATAAAACAAATAAAAATATAAATAGCCAAAACATAAAGACGATAAAAATTCCTAATTCTATCGACATCCAATCCTCCTCTCTCCAATCCGTTAAAAATCGGTTAATTTATAATACAATATTTTATTATACGGGGTTAATAATATCATGTCAATTTTTTTCAGAAATATCTTTACTTTATATTAGTCCTTAAATCCTAACTTTATGCCTTAAGCCTTGTATCTATAAAAAGCACCCCGAAAGTTAGGCTTTTCCTCACTTAACTTCCGGGGACATTTCATACTTATAGATTGTATAGTTTTCTTATTATCGACGTTCTATTACAAAAATTTTATTTTATTCTGTTCTTAGAGCTTCTACTGGATCTTTTTTCGCAGCCATTCTTGATGGAATAATACTTGCAATAAGTGTCAATATTAAGCTTAGTAGTATTAATCCTACTATTGCTTTTACATCTAGATTCGCACTGAAACTCTCTATTTTAAGGGCATTTGCGATTGAGCTACTAATAGGTATCGCTAACCCCATTGCAACTAGAACTCCTATCGCTCCCGAAGCAAATCCTATAAGCCCTGCCTCTGCAATAAAGATACGAGTAATATCTTTCTTGCGCGCCCCTATTGCTCGTAAAATACCAATCTCTTTTGTTCTTTCAACTACAGATACATACGTAAGAATACCAATCATAATTGATGATACGATTAGTGAGATACCCGCAAACGCAGTTAAAATTAATGAAATTGTATTTATCATTTGAGACATAATTGATGTCATTTGTTTTGCCATATCAGCGTAAGTAATACTGTATTTGTGGTAATCAGCGCTATTGGCTCCATACTTCTCAGAAACTTTTTTATTAAAGTCATTAATTACTTCTGCAATTTTATCACGATCGGCAAATGTTTTCGGATAAATATTAATTGAACTTGGTGCAACATCTGCTCCTAGTGTAGCTAATACCTGCTCTGCAGTATCTGCATCCATTTTTTCACCTGTTATGATATTTTTAGTTTTGTCTGCTTGTTGAGCAACTACAATATCCGACTTAACTTCTTTATCTAGCATTATTTTTTGTAGTTCACGTGTATATCCTAAAGTAAAATTCGGATTTGTTACATTATCTTTAGCTTTTAATATTGCAACTACTTTTACTTTTGTCCCTGCATCATACATTTTATCATCTGTTTCTGCCGGAATAAATCTATCCGCTATCTTTTTATAGTAGCTATTATTATCAACTATACTAAATTCTTTTCCTAAAATATCGTCATACTTAACTTTACTATTTTCATCAAACCCTAATGCTCTTAGCGTATCTTTGTCTATTTCATTATTGTACGCTGTGAATAACACTAATTCGTTGCCTTTAGGATACTCAAAGTTACTTTCAGAGGATTTTACAACTTCGTATTGTTTCAAAATCATATTTTTATCTTCTGGAAGCACTCCAAAAATACTCTCTCCTCCAAAAGATTTTTGATCGCCTTTTACCGCACTCACATCGCCTTTAGAATTCTTCTTAAGAGCCATAACTTGATACCCTTTAACGAAATCAATAGATGAATAGTAATCTTTAGCATTATTTTGAATGTAGTTGATAAATGTTTCACCAGTCCCTAGCGCATCAGCAGTATATAAGTTTCTATGAACATCACGACGTGATTTAGGAACCAACTCGTTACCTTTAGCATCTTGTTCAGAACTATCATCTTCTGTACTTAAACCAAAATTAATCTGATTTGCGTTAATCATAATTGGCATATTTGATAGATTCTCATTTTGCATAGTTTGGATATATTTATCCATCCCTGACGAAATAGCAAGTACTAACCCTATACTTATAATTCCTATACTACTTGCAATAATCGTCATCAATGTACGGAATTTTTTCGTAAGCAAGTTTTTAAAACTCGATTTTATCGCACTACTAAATGCCATCGCTGTCTTTTTAAGACTATAATCACTATTAGAAGTTTCCTCTACAAATGGATTTGTATCTTCAATAATTTCTCCATCTCTTAAACGGACGATTCTATCACTATATGTTTTAGCTAATTCTGGGTTATGTGTAACCATAATCACTAATTTTTCTTTACTTATTTCTTTAATAAGTTCCATTATTTGAACACTTGTTTTACTATCAAGCGCTCCTGTCGGTTCATCAGCTAGAATAATTTTCGGTTCCGTCACCAAAGCACGCGCAATCGCTACCCTTTGCATCTGTCCACCAGAAAGTTGATTTGGTTTTTTATTAATATGGTCACCTAAACCAACATCTTCCAGTACTTTTTTCGCCTTTGCGTAATTTTCTTTATTCGATTCCCCTGATATCGATAATGCTAATTTAACATTCTCAAGAACACTTAGATGAGAAATCAAATTATAGCTTTGAAAAACAAAACCGATAGTCCCATTACGATAACTATCCCAATCACGATCTTTAAACTCCTTTGTAGAACGCCCCAGAAGAAGCATGTCTCCAGAAGAATATTTATCCAAGCCCCCAATAATATTTAATAACGTAGTCTTACCACTACCGCTAGCACCTAAGATTGAAACAAACTCACTCTCACGAAAGCTAATATTAACCGACTTTAGTACCTCAACGTCGTTACCGCCAGTTTTATATTTTTTAATAATATTTTTTAATTGTAACATTCCGTTCCCCTTCCTATTTTATACAACGTTTCTAGTATAGCAAAACCACATAATATTTACTTAAAACTTAATGTTAACTTGATATTTTATATCTTTAAAGTATATAAAATTATTCTTTTAGCACAATCTTCAGTGGAGCATTTTTTGTATCTCCTCTTTTATTACTACCTTCTAAAAAATGAAAAATTTCTCCCTAATCTTTAATTCTATACTTTTTAGCTAAATAAAATGGTAAAATCGCTGATAGAATTGCAAAAATTATAACTATACTCATCCCAAGTCGATTATCAAAAAATGCACTAAGGAAAATCAAAACTCCACTTGCAACCATAAATCTTGAATATATGCGGATAAATTTTTGCTCATTCAAACCTTCTTCTAAGCCACAAAGATTAAAATTATATTTACCCCAGTATTCTTTTTTAGGTAAATAATTCCCTAAAACCATAAAAATTATTCCTATAGTAAACAATGTTAGTTTCCCTACATCAAAATTATTATCAAGAGCGTAATAGATTAATGCTCCTTGCAGTAAAATACTCATAATAGGTATTATCATTTTTACCAAAGACGCACCTTTTTTCCCAGTCTCTTGAATATCTAAAGCAATAGATAACACTAAAAATACTGCTCCCATTACTAGCGGAAGACCTACAATACCCCAAGTTTTGGAAACAAAATTATCAGGATTGCCTTGCATATTAAAGTGAATTGCTATTTTATCAGGCAGTAAATCATAATAATAAAATCCTATCAACATCGGCAATAAACATAATAAAATTCCAAATAGTAACATTTTCTTATCTATTTTTTTCATTTTTTTGCCCTCCTAATTCATATATCCACATTAGCACTTCTTCAAAAATAGAAGCGTTAAGTTCATAGTAAATATAATTTTTATATTTACTCTCCATAATTAATCCTGCTTTTTTTAACTGAGATAAATGATACGATACTGTCGCACCTGTCAAATGAAATTCTGCTGCAATATCTCCTGCACTTTTCTTTTCTTCTTTTAGCAATTCTAATATATTTCTTCTAATTGGATCAGATATAGCTTTCAAAGTCTCACTCATCCCATGTATATCACCCCTTTTACATTATCAATCTATTTAGATATCCTTCTAAATAGATTATATGTCTTTTAACAAGTTAAGTCAAGAACTATTTAGATATTTTTCTAAATAGACCTCGAAAGTATTTTATAATACACACTTACAACTGTATTAACAATCATTTAATTTCTATACTTATATTTTAATTAAATAAAATTATATTTATATAGTTCTAAGTTATCTTTATGATTTAGCATAATCCATCTCAATATACAATTAAAAAATATTAAGTTTTCATTATGTATTTTCATTCAATCTACTTTATATAAGTGTTCATAAAGTATTCTGTTTGTTAAATATATTTTCTGTATTATATTTTTCTCCATGTTGACACCATAGATTTTTCTGTTAAAATAAAAGCTGTAAGGAAGCGTTTAAATGTGTTACACTTTTTGAGTAAATTGTGTGCTAGCTGAATATTAGATGTTCTTAATTATCTATTTGTTACAGCATTCTAATCTAATATTCATCTAGAATATAAAATTAAAAGGAGTTTACATTATGAAATTAGCACTATTCAATTTAAGAGAAGACGAAAGACCATTTGTTGATGCTTGGTTAAAAGAACATCCAGATATAGAAGTTGACTTGCACGAAGGGGAGCTTCAACTAGAAACAAAACATTTAATCGATGGCAAACAAGGTATCGTCATGTTCCAAAATAGACCATTCGCTAAAGAAGTTTATGACTATGCTAAAGAACAAGGTGTTAAAGTAATAGCAAACAGAATGGCTGGGTTTGATATCCATGATATAAAATATATGCGTGAATTAGGAATAAGTATGACAAACGTTCCACGCTACTCTCCTAATGCAATTGCAGAGCACGTAGTTACAACGGTCTTATATATTAGTAGAAACATTAAAAAAATTCTTAACAATGTAGAGAAGCACGATTTTACTTGGAACAAAAATATTATTTCAAGAGAACTTAGAACACTTACTGTCGGTGTCCTTGGTACAGGAAACATCGGACGCCAATCAGCGACATTATTCAAAGGTTTAGGTTGCCGTGTTATCGGTTATGACTTATATCCATCAGACGCTGCTCGCGAAGTACTTGAGTATGTAGATAGCATCGATGAACTATTAGCTCAATCTGATGTAGTTACTATCCACGTTCCTGCTACTAAAGAATATACTCACATGGTAAACGATGAATTCTTCAGCAAAATGAAAGACGGCGCTATTTTTGCCAACGCTGCTCGCGGAGTTCTTGTTGATACTAAAGCTGTTATCCGTGCCTTAGATAGCGGAAAACTATTAGGAGCAAGCCTTGATGTGTATGAAAACGAAGGAAACTATGTACCTAAAGATTTCTCAAACAAAGAGTTTGATGATAAAGTGATGCAAGAATTAATCGATAGAGATGATATTATTTATACTCCTCATACTGCTTTTTACACAGAAACAGCGGTTAAAAACCTTGTAGAAGGCGCACTAAATGCAGCAACTGAAGTAATATCTACTGGTGATTCACCTAATGTTGTAAATAGATAATTAATGAAAATATAAAAAATGGGATATGCTCAATGCTATCCCATTTTTTATACCGTTATCAAATAAACACATCTATTCTACTTCTTTTTTGAAAAATATTTCATAAAATATAGGTTGCTTTTCGGCTATCATTTGACAATATCCAACATTTTGATACAATTAAACTGTAAACAGTTACTAAGGTAATCTTATCATTAAAATATTTTAGTATAATTAATATTATTTTTATTTATTTCCAATTATACTGTTTGTTACATTTAATATCGATTACTACTAAAATATGTATTACTGAAATAACCAAAAAAGTAGTTATACAAAAATTACAAATTTTTGGTAATCTGCTAATACCTATGATAATCATTATATGAGCGTTATAGATAATTAGGGTACATCTATATAAACCATACAATCCTTCAGATTGTTCTTATAACTGTTGATTTTTTAGCTCCCACTCTTATAACTATACTAGTTATAGTTATATATTTCTTTTTGGATGCTAAATATCAAAATAAAACTTTTAATTTAATACTAAAGCATTCGAGTTTTAGTCTAGTGCAAAATAATAATTTCCCCTAAATTTTATTTTGTGCCACATAACGAAAAAGTAGCCTTTAAGGCTACTTTTTCTTAATTTTAAAAGGCTAGAAATTCTAAAAATTTCTAGCCTCTTTTTATTAGTCTACTACTGAAACTTTTAAGAAGTTAGTAGATCCTACATTACTTCTTGAAGTATTTACCGGAATACCACCAGTAATTACAATAGCATCACCTTTTTTAGCGTAACCTGAAGTTGCAGCGATTTCTTTTGCTGTATCTAACATTTCGTCAGTTGATGTTACTTGAGATGAAACTTTTGCATCTACACCCCAAACTAGACTTAACCCACGAGCAACCTTTTTACTTGGAGTTACTGCTAAAATAGCAGCATTTGGACGATATTTAGAAATTAATCTTGCTGTTTGCCCTGACTCAGTATAAGTTACGATAGTGTGTAAATCTAAGTTTAATGCAGTGTACCCAACTGATACCCCAATCGCATTTGTAATATCTTTTGATACAATTTTTCTTGAACGGTCTTTAAGAATACGAGAGTAATCTTGCATTTCTTCTGTACGTTTAGCTATAGTTGCCATTGTACGAACTGATTCAATTGGATAAGCTCCTGCTGCTGACTCTCCTGATAACATGATTGCATCAGTTCCATCATAAATTGCATTCGCTACGTCTGATACTTCAGCACGTGTTGGACGTGGATTTTTTTGCATTGAGTCTAACATTTGAGTAGCCGTAATTACAAATTTACCTGCTGCATTACATTTAGCAATAATAGATTTTTGCATAATTGGTACTTCTTCTGCTGGAACTTCTACCCCAAGGTCTCCACGAGCAATCATAATACCATCTGATACTTCGATAATTTCATCAATATTATCGATAGCTTCTTGACATTCGATTTTAGGAACGATTTGAACGTGTTCGCATCCTTCTTCTTTAAGAATACGGCGAACTTCTAATACATTTTCTTTAGTACGAACGAATGACGCAGCAACAAAGTCGATGTCTTGTTTACATCCGAAACGAATATCTTCTTCATCTTTTGGAGTAATACCTGGTAATTTAGTAGAAACACCTGGAACATTAACTCCTTTTTTATTTTTAAGCACTCCACCATTTTGAACAGTAGTGTAGATTAATCCTGCTTCTGTATCAACAGAATTAACTGTTAACCCTATTAGACCATCATCTAATAAAATAGTATCTCCAGCTTTTACATCATGTACTAATTCTCCGTAAGTAATAGAGAATTTTTCAGGAGTTCCTAATACTTCTGTCATAGATACGATAACATCGTTACCTGTTTCTAAGATAATCGCATCATTCTCCATATTGTGTGTTCTGATTTCTGGCCCTTTAGTATCTAATAAGATTGCTAAATTTGTTCCAGTTTCTTCTCTTACTTCTTTAATCGTTTGAATACGTGCACCATGTTCAGAATAGTCTCCATGTGAGAAGTTAAGGCGACAAACGTTCATTCCTAACTCAACCATTTCTGTAAGTCTTTCTTTTGATTCTGATTTAGGTCCAATTGTACAAATTATTTTAGTTTTTTTCTGTATCATAGTTTAATTTACCTCTTAGTTTTATCTTTACCCTATTATTTTAACGTATTTTCATTTTATTTTCAAACTTTTTCTTGAAATATCAACGTTTTCACGCAAAGAAAATGTTTTCAAAAGAAATACTTAGATTGAAAGTTGTTTTGATACATCATACATTGATAAATCAACATTATGAACATCACTAAATACATCTTCGAATTTAGTACTTACAAGTTTATTGTTTTGAATACCTACAGCACGTCCAGACTCACCCGCTAATAAAAGTTGAACTGCATAGTTCCCAAAACGTGATGCTAGTACTCTATCTTGGGCTGATGGAGTTCCTCCACGTTGGATGTGCCCTAAAATAGTCGCACGAACTTTTTCTCCAGTAAGTTCTTGAAGTTTATCTGCTAACTCTTGACCACCCATTACACCTTCAGCAAGGACAATAATTGAGTGTCTTTTCCCACGACTTTCTCCTGCTTTAATACGAGAAACTACTTCTTCAAGATCTTCTTTCTTCTCTGGAATAAGAAGACTCTCACTTCCTCCGGCAATACCAGCATATAACGCTAAGTCTCCTGCATTACGCCCCATTACCTCGATAATAAACGCACGCTCATGACTTGATGCAGTATCACGAACTTTGTCTATCGCATCTACAATTGTGTTAAGCGCTGTATCAAATCCTATTGTGTAATCCGTACAACAAATATCATTGTCGATTGTTCCTGGAACACCTACTGTCTTGATGTTCATCTCATTACTTAAAGCCATCGCCCCACGGTATGACCCATCACCACCAATTACTACTAGACCATCGATACCTAATGCTTCCAAGTTTTTAATAGCAATCTTTCTTACTTCTGGATTAGCAAACTCTGGTAGACGTGCTGAATAAAGCATTGTTCCACCACGGTTAATGATGTTACCTACATCTCCAACTTCTAATTTTTTAATATTATTTTCTACTAGACCTTTGTATCCTTGATATACTCCGTAAACTTCTAAACCATTATAGATTGCTGTTCTTACAACCGCACGTACCGCTGCGTTCATTCCCGGTGCATCTCCACCACTTGTCAAAACTGCGATTTTTTTCATTTAGTTTTACCTTCTTTCAATTTAATTATTAATATTTTTAAATTTACTTATCAACAATATCATATTTTATACTTTTTTTCTAGTGAAAAAATTGTATTGTGCGTTTTTTGTTTTCTTTTTTTCTTATTTCTTTGAATATTCTATTTTAATACGTTTTCCAGGGAATTTATTCAAAAATTTATGAACAAATAATTGTTCATTTTCTATGTGGAATTTACGCGCTTTATCTGTATTATTATTTTGGAATAATACCACTTCTACACCAGAATCTTCTACCTTATGTTCTTGTAATAATTCCAAAACATCTTTACTTTCTATAATGTAAATTATTTTTATATTATTTAAGCAATAATCATTATAATTTTTTAAGCTCGCTATCTTCTCTAAAATATATTGTTCTCGATTGTTGCGAATTTGCTTTTTCAGAGTCATAACAGAAAACTCTCCAACCTTAATAAAACCACTCGCATATTTATAGACACTTGGAAACACCGTAACATCATAGTCATTCTTGCCATCATTAACAGTTAGAAAGGCCATATACTCACCTTTCTTGGTTTTTATCTCTTTTTTCGTAATAACTTCAACATAACTATCACTTACATCTCGCCCAATATATCGAAGAGGTAAATAAGCATATTTTTCTTTTTCTACTTGAACTGGATGCTTCAAGAAATATGTACCTGTGACCTCTTTTTCCATTTGAATTTTTTCAGCAATCGGGTAATCTTCTATCTCCTCAACCTTCAAAGTTAAGCCCGATTCTGCTGATAAGGCTACTCTTACATTATTTATATACTTACGGTCATCTTCATAGTAATCTTTAACTTTTTTCATAAGTGTTGCACGATTGTAACCAAAAGTATCCAATGCTCCAGCCTTAACTAATGACTGCGCTGCTTGGTAGTCAACTTTTTTATTCATACGTTTTAAGAAATCATCTATATCTCGATATTTCCCGAAATTAAGTCGATCTTGAACAATCTCATAACTACTGCGATAACCAACATTTTTTATCGCCGTTAATGCAAAAACAATATCTTGCTTATAAACACTAAAATCACTTAAACTAACGTTGACATCTGGCTTAGCCAAGGTAATCCCTAGATTATTCAATTCTTGTTTATATTCATTAATTTTCTTCTCACTACTAATTACGTTATTTAGAAGAGCTGTCATGAAATACTTTGTATAATAAACTTTTAAGTATGCCAAACGATAAGCAAGCATACTATAAACAACTGCGTGACTCTTATTAAATCCGTAATTAGCAAATGTTACTATCAAGTCAAAAAGTTTCTTAGCGATATTAAGGTCATATCCCGCAGCTACACTTTTCTCTATAAAGATTCGACCGTAATATTCCAAATCTTCTTTTTTCTTTTTACTCACCGCTCTACGCATATTATCAGCTTCATTCAGTGACATATGAGCAAAGTTCACCGCAATAAGCATAATTTGCTCTTGATAAACGATAACCCCATAAGTGTCCCTTAATATTTTTTCCAGATGTGGATGCGGGTAAACAACTTTTTCTTCACCATGTTTTCTACGAACGTAAGTCTCTATCTGTGCCATAGGCCCCGGACGATAAAGAGCATTCATCGCAACTATATCATTGAATTCTGTCGGGCGAAGCAAACGAAGTTTTTCCTTCATTCCGCTTGATTCAAACTGGAAAATACCTTCAGTTCTTCCTTGTGTAAATAAATTATATACTTTTTGATCAGCGTAATTAATCTTCGTTATATCAAAACTAGGATTATCTTTTTTAATTTGGTCGACTATATTTGAAACCATCGTTAAGTAACGAATTCCTAAAAAGTCTATCTTCAAAAGTCCAACACTTTCAACATCATCCATAGTCCACTGTGTTAAATATTTTGTTACATTTGAAGCAGCCAATGGCGTATGTTTAATCAAAGGTTTATCATCACTTATTACTATACCCGCTGCATGAACCGAAGGATTTTTCGGCAATTCTTCAAGACTTAACGCAATAGAGAACCAACGTCGATTCAAATCACTTTTATTAACAAAATTTCTAAGATTTTCTGATACTTCATAGCATTCGGTTAATGTTCTTGTAGAACTTACATTACTGCTGATAAATTTCAAATCCTCTTCATTAAACTGGAGTATCCTTGCCGTTTCTCTAGCAGCACTCTTTGATTGAAATGTTGTAAAGGTAATAATTTGTGCAACTTTATCTTCTCCGTATTTTCCTTCCACATATTTTATCACTTCATCACGACGCGTATCCTGGAAGTCAATATCGATATCCGGCATAGAAATACGCTCTTTGTTTAAGAAACGTTCGAAAAGCAAGTTATACTCGAGTGGATCAGCTTCGGTAATATTTAGTAAATAACATACCAAACTTCCCGCTGCACTACCACGTCCTGCTCCAACTAAAATCCCATTATCTTTTGCATATTTAACAAAATCATAAACAATCAAGAAGTAGTCGTTAAAGCCCATATCATCAATAATCTTAAGCTCATACTCATAACGCTTTTTATATGCATAATAATCTTTTCCGACAAGCTTTTCCTTAGCTCCTTTTTGAACTAAGTATCGAAGATAATCCTTAGCAGACATTTTCGCAAAAACATCTTCATGCTCTCCGTAAATATATTTAGGAAGATGATAACCTGAAAATTCCAATTCATAATGACATTTATCTATTATTTTTTGCTGATTATCTAGAGATTTTTGAAGTATAAAAGTATATTCTTCATTATCCGATTGTAAAAGTATGGAAAAATCTTCTGAACTACGCACAAAATGTTCTCCGATAGTCGTCGTCAACTCTCTTATATTTAACTTAGCATTATCCCTTATCGCACGCGCTACAACTACTTGTTGGTAATGTTCTTTATTTAAATAATAACTTGGTTTAGTATAAACGATATTATCATAATATGTATAAATACTATAATTATATTTTTCATTAAACCCAAAGTAAAAGTCATATCCGATTAACTGTTCTTGAAGATAACTAAATTCTATACTATCCCTTAATTCACTAGTAACAATAAGAACAAAATCATCCTTAAAATCTTTCATCTCTGCTAAAAAAGCTTCTAACGATAACTCTTCCTCGTTCAAAAAGCGAGTTGATAACTCAAATAATTTATGGAACATTCTTTCATTTTTACATAAAATATTAAAAGTTAAAAAACTAATACCATATCCCAACTTAACTTCTAATCCCGAAATTAAACTTGTTCCAGTCTTTTTAGCTTCTTTATAAGCCTTTATCGCTCCATACATATTAGGATCGACTATTACTACCGAATCTTGATTATCACTCTTTAGCTTCTCAAACAATTCTTTGTACTTTATCGTACTATTGAGTAAATCGTATGCACTATGAACTTGTAAATTATAATAAGCCATAAAAATCCTCCTTTCTTCTAAAAATTATTATGCTCTAGCATCATAAATAAAACCTTAACTAAATTTATAGATTACTTATGATTAACCGCATGTCGGCCCATCATCTTCTGCTGAACAACCAATGTTATCTCCTAAATTCCTACTTTCATCATTAAAATATCGATATACTCTTTGATATTCGTCACCAACGAAGTAAATAGGATTAAACTCTACTCCTTTTAGTTTACCTTCTTCATCGATAACACTTTCGTCAACTACACGGCGTTTAATACTAGCGATAAAGTTAGTATATCCTCCATACTCAACGATATGCTCAACCTTACACTCAATAGATAAAATACATTCATCTAATATTGGCGCATCAACATATTTTCCAGGATCATACGTTATATCTGCCATTCCTATTTTATTTTGTCCTGGGTGGAAGCCTGCAATCTCCACCTTATTCAAAATTTCCTGACAAGGTATATTAACCGTAAATTCTTTATATTCTTTTATATTCTTCTCTGCATTGCTATTAGTTCTAATTCCAATGGTTATCATATCTCCTAATGAATATGATGAACTTGATGTCGTTACATTATAATGCCATTTAGGATCCTTGTACCCAATTAAAATAACTGGAAAACCATAGTAAAGCTTCTTCGTATCTATTTCTCGTTTCATTAAGTTTTTCCCCTACTCCTATCTTTTTATTTAAATTCTCCTTATCTGTGCTTTTATCTTTTAGCTACAAATACCAAATTATTCTCAGTTGAAAGCTCAGACTTGTACTCAAAACCATCAAATTTTATAGTTTCTACTTCTCTTATATCACTAATCTTTCTTTTTATTATCTCACTCAAAAATTTACCACGTGCCTTTTTAGAGATAGTCGAATGTGTTTTTAAATCTCCATTTTTTTCTTCCATAAAAGTAATCTTAATGAATTTTTCGCGTATAGTTTTTGAAAAAACTTCCTCAAATTCACTTGATAATAACGATATAATAACTTCATCATTTTCTACACTTCTATCATAATCTTCACGCCAAAAATTTTTCAACGAACTATCTTTAATTTTTACATTTTGTAGAAAATCAAGACGATGTTCATGAATTGCCTCATAGGCATTTATAACCCCGTAAAGAGCAGTTGTGATGTACACATTTTTCTTTATATACTCTGCATCTTCCTCAGTAAAGTTATCACGGCTAATATTTCGATACATTAAACCATTAAAAAGCTCTAACGCTTTATAAGATTTTGTGCTGCGGTTTGCTAAATTTTGCCAACGCACATACTCTTCCTGAGCTTTTCCTTCTTTTATTTTGTATATTTTAGCAAGTTCTTCTGGCTTTTTATCAGCAAATTCGTCAATAATATTTTTTGTTTTCTCACCTAAAAGCTCTTCAGGTACTTCTTGTGCTTTTTTATTTAATTCTTTCGCTGTTGGTATTAAAATCTTCATCTCTATTCCTCTTCAGGCACTTCAACAAAACTATTTTCAATTAGACTATCAACTTCCATCAAAACAAAATTATATTCTGTTGGTTCAATCTTTGGATCGATAATAAGTGTATTAAAGTAACCTACTACAAAATCACGATTAGCTACTTCTAATTTAAACATATATTCGCTAATTTCATCAACTAAAAACGCAATTTCTTTTAACACTTCATCCTCATAGGTATTGGCATAATGTACTTTTTCTAATAGTCTTCTTATTTCTATTTCCGGATATTCCTTTGCAAAAAGATCACGAATATAACTTGCCAATTCTTCTACTTTAAACTTTTCTATATTTGCGCTACTTTTTGTTAAAACTTGCTTGCTTTCTAATTTCGCTAATAACTTAGCTAATGATGTATGTAAAGAATTCATTTTTTCTCCTTGTGTTTTCTCGATTCAATCAAACTTTATATCAGCCCTTAAAAGCCCTCTATAATATTACTATCTATTTTATAAGAAAATAAGAAAAATCGCTAGTTATTTGCTAAAAATCAAAACGGAGCTTCTGTAATTTTTATCTTATAATTTAAAAAATCTATTATTTTTTATAACAACAAGGAAAATTTCCCAAAATTTAAATAATAGTAACAATGCGCAATTAATAACTTTATATTTTTTCTTAAAAATGTCTCTTATCTTTATTTAACAGTTTTAAACTCATATATATATATATATTCGCTTCATCTTATATATTTTTGCTAAATATAGATATTAATAATCCCTCTTTTTTTATATGTTTTCATTTTCTAAATTTCACTTATACTTTTAATTTACACCTACTTATTTTTATGATATATTGTAGCTATATAGGGGATATTCGCAGCAGCTTGCTTATATCAGTGCTTATATGTTAGGCAGTTTAAAAACTATTAATATTCTTTCAAAATAGAAGTTAAATTTATTAATCTTTTCGGAGGTATAATTATGGAAAAAATTTGGGGAATTTTTGTCACTAATGATCAATTTTGGGGAACTTTAGTCGCTACTTTGGTAGTTGGATTTGTATATTATAAAATACAAGGACCAAGTGGTGGTATATTAAAAGGTGGAGCTAGATTCGCTTCATTTATATTACTTTTAACCGCTATACTTTGTCTATTTTATCCACAACTTATTAAAATAGTATTAATACTTTTAACAGCAGAGATTATTATTTTTATAAAAAGAACTTATAAAGATAAAAACAAACAGCAATCCTAGATACTATTAATAAAATTTTATTGAAATAAGAAAAGTTACCTTCAGATATTTTAATTGTCTGGAGGTAATTACTTTTAATGTAGAAAACTATATTTTCTAATTATTAGAGATTTTTTCTATAAAAATGATATAATTAAAATGAAAAAGATTTTCGAGGTGTGATATGAAAAAATATATAATGGCAATAGATCAAGGTACAACAAGCTCAAGGGCAATAATATTTAATAAACAAGCAGAAATAGTTGCAAGTAGTCAAAAGGAATTCCCGCAGATTTTCCCACAATCAGGTTGGGTAGAACATGATGCAAATACTATTTGGAACTCCGTTCAATCCGTTATCGCTGAAGTATTTATTGAAAGCGGGATTAAACCCACACAAATCGATAGTATTGGTATTACAAACCAACGTGAAACAACTGTTATTTGGGATAAGAAAACTGGCGAACCTATCTACAATGCAATAGTTTGGCAATCACGACAAAGTGCACCTATCGCTGAAAAATTGGTTAAAGATGGTTATAAAGATTTAATACATAAAAAAACTGGACTCGTTGTTGATGCGTACTTCTCTGCGACAAAAGTCCGTTGGATTTTAGACCATGTAGGAGGAGCTCAGGAACGTGCAGAAAAAGGAGAATTATTATTTGGGACAATAGATACCTGGTTAGTTTGGAAGCTTACAGGTGGAAAAACTCATGTTACAGACTACACTAATGCAGCTCGTACTATGTTATTTAATATCCAAGACTTGACTTGGGATAAAGAAGTTTTAGACTTATTAAACATTCCTGAAACTATGCTACCTGAGGTAAAATCTAATTCTGAAATTTACGGGATTACTACCGACTATCATTTTTATGGTGGTGAAGTTAAAATTAGCGGTCTAGCAGGTGACCAACAAGCAGCATTATTCGGTCAACTTGCCTTTGATAAAGGTATGATTAAAAATACATACGGTACTGGTTCATTTATTATTATGAATATCGGTGAAAGTATGCAACTTTCAAAAAATAATCTACTGACAACTATCGGATATGGTATTAACGGAAAAATCTACTATGCATTAGAAGGCTCTATTTTTATCGCAGGAAGTGCTATTCAATGGTTACGAGATGGCTTGCGCCTTATAAAAAAATCGTCAGAAACTGAGGAACTAGCTTATAATTCTTCTAATAATAACGATGTTTATCTTGTCCCTGCGTTTACAGGTTTAGGTGCTCCGTATTGGAATCCAGAAGCTCGTGGGACAATTTTCGGATTAACTCGTGCTACAACAAAAGAAGATTTAGTAAAAGCAACATTACAATCCATTGCTTATCAAGTACGTGATATTATTGATACAATGAAAATAGACGCCAACGTTGAAATCCCGCTACTGAAAGTAGATGGAGGTGCCGCACACAACAACTATCTTCTACAATTCCAATCTGATATACTAGGTGTGAAAATTGCTCGTGCAGAAAATCTGGAAACAACTGCTCTTGGGGCTGCGTTTTTCGCAGGTCTAGCAACAGGCTATTGGAAAAATCTTGAAGAAATAAAAAATCTTAACTCCGCTGGAAAATTATTTGTTCCGTCAATGGATAAAAATGAACGCGAAAAATTATACAAAGGTTGGAAGCACGCTGTTCGTGCAACAGAATTCTTCGCGAAAGATGAATAATATTAAAAGACTTGCAAAAAATTTGCAAGTCTTTTTCAAACTTCTATTGTTATCTTACCAAGAAATGTGACTCAAAAAATATTTTATTTCAATGTTTTCGGCAGATTCTCTACTATTTCTGCGTAACAAAGATAATTTATAAAAAACAGCACTCCGGCAAGCGTCAAAGCACAACCAAGTCCAGAGTAAAAATATGCAACAAAATTATCTGGGAAAATCCCCATTATTCTGAAACCTATTCCCATACTCATCATACAAGTCATAATAATATACGCCTTTAAATCGAAAAAGTGCCAAAATGGTCTGTAATCTTCATACGAAACTATCCTTTTAGTATGATTCATACTCATTTTGAAAAATATTTTCGCAAATAAAGAGAAAACTATTATAGAAAATATATAGAAATACCACTGAGATTTTATCATAAAGTATGATAGAAATCCTAATCTTGCGACGTTAAAACCTGCTATAAACCACACAATTCCCGCTATCAATAGCAATGTTCTCTTTTTAACACTAAACATTTGGATATCTCCTTTCTTATCTATCTTGCAAACATTTTTCAGCATTATTACATATTTTAGTAAAAATACCCTTCCACATAATCATCTCTTCATCTGTTAAGTCTTGGAAAATATTTTTGATAAATTCTTTTTGCACACTAAGACCTTCTTGAATAATCTCTTGTGCAGACTCTAGTAAAACTATCTCTATTCGTTTTTTATTATCCGCACTCTGTTTTTTCATAACAAAGCCATTATCTTCCAGCAATTTCAGCGTAGTTGATACATGTGATTTTGTAGACTTACGTTCCCTCACTATATCGGCCGCCGTATTGTACTGGGGATTATTATGTAAAAACATCAATATAGCATATTCCATCTGCGTTAGGTTGAATTTATCGCAAACAGATTTAGTAAGCATCGCATAATAACAAGTGATTGTTTTATGTTGATCCCAAAAATTCATTTTTCTTCTCTCTTTTTTAATCGTTCTATTTAGAACCATTATAAGATGAAATCTCTTTTTTGTCAAAAAAAAGACTTATAAATAATAGCCTACTACCTACTAAACAAGTATAAACTATGAAATAGATCATTCCTAAGTTATTACAACTCCTGACTTTACTGTTATATTCCTTGTAAAATTAAATCAATAACATATCAAATTATTAATAAAAGAGAATTCTACATGAAGAAATTATTAAAACTAACTATAACATTTGTTACATCTATCTTACTACTTACCGCTTGTTCAGGAGAAAAAACTAAAACTTATATCCACAAAACGGATAGAGAAGAAAGTGAAATTACTATCTATTATAAAGATGACGTTGTAAACAAACTAGTCATTACTAACACACTGAAAAATTCAGATGAAAATGCTAGAAAAAATACTAAATCATCAATCTCTGAACAATTTTCTAATATTAATGGTGTGAGTGCTAACTTTGAAGAAAAAAATAACCAACTTATTATGAAGCTGGTAATTGATTATACAAAGATCGATTTTGACAAAGCAAAATACAAATTAGGAATGAAAGACACATTAGAAGAAGAGCGCAAATTATCAACATCAGAAAAAAGAGCTAAAGATTTAGGAACAGAAGAGAAAAAATAATTTTCAGAAAAGTATATATGTATATATTTTAATAATAAAAAAGTAAAGAAAATATTCTTTACTTTTTTTGTTTATATTATGACTTATCCACAAAAACCTGCTTTACTATTTCCTAAAATAATTGTCGTATCGTCTACTTGTTGATTTAAATGCTCTTGACACTTCTAAATCATCAAATAGATTCCACTTTTTCACACAGAAACAACCTTAACTTAAAAGTTACGACTATAGTATATTATCTCAAAAATTCATCTTTTTCTATTGTTAGTCTTCCCATATTGTTCCTTGAATATGAACTTCCACTATACTTCTGCCAATCTGTTAAAACTGTATCTAACAATTCGTCTGATTTCTTCTGTAGGTATTCTTTTGAAATATTATGCTTTTCTAAAAGTTCTCTTGTTTGTTTTTTCTCATCATCAACACGTGGGACGTTTCCCCCACGGAAAGTCACAGTATTCCTCAATTTATGGGTAACCATATCATACAGGTAGTTTATTTCTAGATATACTTCCTCGGCGATTAATGTTGAGCTAATTAAGAATATTTTCTGTTTATTATTAAAGTTTATTAAAGAAAATTCTATATTACTTCCATTAACTTGTTCTTTATAATCTAGGTCTACCATATCTGCTCCTCTATCGTCTCTGCGTATAGGTTTTATCTGCGGCATATTATCTACTGTTCTATGTGGTAATAAGTTATAATATAAATTATACATCTCTTCAAATGCATTTCTATTATTTGTTTTATGATATCCATATATACTACCTATTAATACTACCGTTGTTATTATAAATATTTTTCAGCTCTTGCTTAGTTTCTTCATTATAACACCTACTTTTCATCGTAATAATTCTGGATATTATTTTGATTATTTTTCTCCAGCTTTATAGACATCATCCAATAGTTTGTTTATTTCTTGCCTTATCTCTTTCTCATACTTACTCTTTTCTTCTTCAGTTGCCATCCTACTGCTCTTATCTCTACCCTGATCAATAGCACTGCCATTTATATTCATATCTTTATCAAAACTTATACGGTTGCGATATCCATTTATATATACAAATATTTCTTTGGTATTAGTAGGTGATTGAATAATGAATTTTGTTTCTCCTTTGGTTTCCAGCTTTGGAATTCTATCCATCATTTTCAAATCATAATCATCTACTTGATACCCTGCTTTCCTTATTTGTTCAACGTATCTCGTTGTATTCATTAATCTATCAAGCTGTTCAACCTCGTTACCCTTATTGTTTTCTCTTGTTAAGACTTTAGGTGCTCCTAATACATCATATAAAACAATTATTACTGGAGCTACCATAAATAGTAATAATATTACTTTGAAAAATCTACTCAACATTCTTAAATTTACCTCTCTCTAAATAATTAAAAAAGTCTTCTCGGTGTTTTTTCTTTTGTTCTTTTGTATATTCTGAAGATATGTATCTTTTAGCTATTGTATCAGTGTTTACTATTCTTTCTACTGCTATTTTTCCTTGGTCATAATTACCATATCCGTGTATTTTATAAAATTCACTAACTCTATTTATTGTGTTATTTTTTATTCAAAAATTATATTGAGATATTGCCTTAAATATATCTTCTTTATTTAGCTTCATTATTCGATTATAAGTATTTATCTCATCTAAATCCGAATTAAAACCACCGTCATCATATCGGCCAAAGTAGATATCCCCTTTGAATGAACCTTCTTTATTTTCTAATATCTTTATCTTTAAATGCTACCCCGCTTGTACCTGTATCTTTATCGTAAAACTCATCTAGGTATTCAACCCCTTCAGGAATTGATTTTGGGCCACTTTTACAATATTATCATCACTGGCTCCCTTTATTCTTGCTTTTTCAAATTAGTAAGTTATATCTGAGGCGTATAGTGTATTATTCCTCATTTTTTTACTTTCCTCTTACTTCTTCCATATAATTTATTTCTTTTTTTATGTTTTTTATAACAACTCCTTGTACATAGCCTTCTTTTTCTATCCCCTCATAACCACTTAATCTCATAATTACACTTTCTCCTTCTTTTAAGCCAAAATACTCATTCACTATTTTATTCTGTATATTATACTCTATTCCATACGTTCCATTAGAACTTAGATACTGTTTCCTTTCCAATGATAGATTCTTCAAAATCCCCTTATCCAATTTCAATTTTTGAAATATAAAATAATTTTTAAATAATAGCCCTTGAGCTAATTCTGGTTTTTCTAAAACTAAATTTTTACCTTTTATATATTCTAATTTACTTTCCTCTTCAATCGTTTCTTTATAATATGGTTTTGACTCCAATAATACTTTTCTAACTTTACCTTCTATTTTCTTAGTATCTTTATTTCCTATAAGCTCCAAATCTACACTATAACTCTTATCCTCTTCTTTAAATAATCTTGTTTGCCTAATAATAAATCCATTTGGAAATTTCTCAAATAAGTCTTCTAGATTTTCTGTTGGATAAACTTTTTCTATATCTGATACTTCATTTTCTATCCAACTTCTACTTCCTTTACCTGTTGTACTGCAACCTGCTAAAGTACTGATTATTATAATACTCATTATTAATGTTATTATCTTTTTCATTATTTTGACTATTTTCCTTTTTATTTTTATCTATTATATCATATTTTGACTCTTCTATTTAATCAATTATAAAAATAGGTCTTCTGGCATTGTATTATAATTAATATGCGACAAAATTATAAAAAATAGCTCCTGTATAATGAAATTACGATAAATCAAACAAGAATCTTACTCCAATACTCTTTATCTCTAAACGTTAAATTAGTTAATTCTTATTAAAAAAGACAAGAGTTATAGAGAAAACAACTTCTCCATAACTCTTTATTCTTCATTTTCCTCACCTATCTTATCTTCTACTACTTTCTCTGAGAAACTATTTTTCTTAGTTTAAATATCAATTTTAAATTTAATAATAAATTTTTTATTGAATAATATTAACTAATCCCCGCTCAAGAGTAACTTTACCTCTTAAACGGGGAATTTTTTGTATATTTCTCCTATAACTAACCTATTTATACTAGCTCTATACTAATCTTTTTCTTCTTGTCATATAATGAATTATCGCGATAACTATTCCAACTACACCGATATAGGCTATCTGCCCTATAGTTAGGGGATTAAAATAATTTTTCAAAATAAATATATTGGCAAATATCCCGACCACTGCTGCAAATGTTAAGGCTACTAATAGAACTGCTTTATATTTATTGAACGGTAAACTAACCTTCGTTACCATAAGCAATCCATTTATAAGGGCAAGTAAGAAACAAATAAATTTTACCTGTGCTGGATTATGGATTACAAAATTCGTCAACAGAACGCTTAATACCAGCACTCCTCCTCCTATTACAGCATTTGTTAATATATCGCGCATAAAGTGATCGCTAACTTTATCTTTATTCGATTCAAACGTTAGGAAAAACGATGGAATTCCTATTGTTATTGCTGAAATTATCGTAAATTGAATCGGAATAAACGCAAACTCTAATGCAAAAATTACACTTAATATTGAGAAAGTAATCGAGAAAAATGTTTTTGTTAAAAATAGTGAGGCTACTTTTTGAATATTGTTGATAACACGGCGCCCTTCCATAAGAATATCGTAGAACACATCGAAATCATCTGTTAAAAAGACAATATTCGAAACACTTTTAGCCGCGCTAGTTGCTCCATTCATCGCAAAACTAATATCAGCTTTTTTAAGCGCTAGTACGTCATTAACACCATCTCCACTCATAGCTACTGTTTTCTTGTGCTTTTGTAACACTTCTACCATATGTTGTTTTTGTTCTGGTGTTACACGTCCAAAAATATCATTTTCCAAAACTACTCTTTCAAAATCTTCTTCTGATACTTTTGTCATATCAATAGCTCGTGCATCTTCTTTAAATCCAGCCTTTTTGGCAACTCCAAGAACCGCGATATGATTATCTCCACTAATAATCTTGACCGCTACACCTTGTGACTCAAAATACTTAAATGTTTCTTTTGTATTTGCTTTTATCTCATCACTTAGGACAACATGCCCAATAAGCTCCATATTTGTTGGCTTATCTACGTTATCTTTTGTATAAGCTAATGATAAAATCCTAAATCCTTGTTGTTTTAGATTTTCATAGTACTCTGTCATCGGAGTATCAAAACCTAAAAATTCGTACGCTCCAAAAAAGTATGTTCCACCTTCTTCAAGTCTGATATATGAGTATTTATTTTTACTAGAAAATGCTCCTAGCTCTGCCACTTGCCATTTTTTCTCACAGTTTAAATATTTTTTAAGTGCTCTTGATGTTGCATTTTCATCTTCAAAATACGCTAAGTAGCTCAAAAGTTTTTCCCCTACTTCGTCATCTATTTCCACTACATTCATATTCCCAGTTGTGATTGTTCCTGTTTTATCAAAACAAAGAATGTCTACTCGTGCAAGTGTTTCTACACAGTATAACTCTTGAACAAGAACTTTACGACGTGCTAGTTTCATCGCTGCAACAGCCAAAGAAACACTAACAAGAAGAATTAATCCTTCCGGAATCATCCCAACAAGAGCTCCTGCACTACGCAAAACAATATCCACATAACTACGTCCTAAACTTGCTCCACGAACATATAATAAAATTGCAACTGGTATTAATAAAACAGAAATAACCTTTAATATTCCATCCATATAATCACGCAATTTTGATGGATATTTTTTAAATGCTTTTGTTCTTTTTGCCAGTTTATTAATATAACTATCATCACCAACAGCAAGAACTTTCACAAGACAACTACCACTTACTACGTTACTACCACTCATAAGTTTATCGCCTTCTGCCTTGAAAATATTATCACTTTCCCCAGTTAATAAAGATTCATCAACTTCTATACTACCATGTAAGACCTCAGCATCAACAGGCACTTGATCTCCGAGATTAAGGTGTAAGTACTCACCCTCTACTATTTCTTCCGAATCTACTTCGACCGTTTCATCATCTCGATTAACACAATACTTACTACGACCTAACAGACTAAGTTCTGCAAGAGCATTTTTTGCACGAACTTCTTGATAAATCCCAATAGCCGTGTTTACCGCGATAACTCCTAGAAATAACATATTCTCAAATCTTAAAGTCGTGGCGATAAAAAGCCCTAAAACCAAATTCATGGCATTAAAAAAAGTAAAAATATTAGAAGTAATAATCTCTCTAGTTGTTTTATAAGGTTTTATTACACTAATATTCTTTTTTGAAGTTTTTACTTCTTCACTTGTTAAATACTTCATTTCTCCTCCGATATTCAACTTTCTTCCTTTTAATCTTTATAAATCATTTCAAAATTTCTAATCCGTACTCTAAACGATAACACTATAAAATCTATTATATCATTTTTCCATATACTATTCTAACTCTATAAACTTAAGCAAAGTTAATGTTAAAAATATTTTTGGTTCTATTAGCATAAATACAAAAATCCCCGCAGATTTCTCTACGGGAATTTTCTTTTATTGTTCTTCAGAAGTTCTTTCTTCTTCAGATTTAATTTCTTCTGATTCTATCTCTTTTGCTTCTACGTCTATAACTTCTACTTCTTCTGTAGTTTCAGCTTTTTCTTCTGCTACTTTAGCTTCTTTTGCAGCTTCTTCTTGTGCTAGACGTGCTTGTTCTTCGTAGTATTTTTTATTAACTACTTTATCTAGTTGTTCTGCTTCTTTCTCATCTAAGTCTTTTGGCATTTTTCCAAATTGGTAAAGAGCAACAATTTCTTTTCTATCAATTGTTTCAACTTCGATAAGCGTTTGCGCTACAAGTTCTAGTTGTTCTCTATGAGTTTCGATAATATGAAGAACTTTAGTGTAGCATTCGTTAATAATTTTACGAACTTCGATATCGATTTCTTTTAACATCTCTTCTGAGTAGTTACCAATACTTGAAAGTTGACGTCCACCATATGGATCATGGAATGGAGCTTGCATTGGCCCTACAACTTCACTCATACCATATTCAGTAACCATCGCACGAGCAATTGCTGTTACACGTTCGAAGTCGTTGTGAGCCCCTGTTGATACCTCATTAAAGAAGATTTGTTCCGCTGCACGTCCACCAAGTAATCCACAAATCTTGTCGATAAGGTCTGTACGTGTTTGGAAGTATTTCTCTTCTTCTGGAATCATAAGGTTGTATCCACCAGCATCTCCACGTGGAATAATTGTAACTTTTTGGACTTTATCCGCACTATCAAGAACCATACCTACGATAGCGTGTCCTGCTTCATGATAAGCAACTAAACGTTTTTCTTTTGGTGTGTAGATACGACTGCGTTTAGCTGGTCCACCAATTACTCTGTCCATAGCTTCATCTAAGTCAGCTTTTTCTATACTATTTTTATTTTCACGAGCGGCAAGAAGTGCAGCTTCATTCAAGATATTAGCAAGGTCTGCCCCAGAAAATCCTGGTGTTTTTTCTGCTAATGAGCGAAGTTCAACATCTTTTGCTAGTGGTTTGTTTTTAGCGTGAACTTTAAGGATAGCTTCACGACCGCGCACATCTGGTGTAGACACTTTAATTTGTCTATCGAAACGTCCTGGACGACGAAGTGCATTATCTAGAACATCAGCACGGTTAGTCGCTGCGATTACGATAATACCTTTTTCACCATCAAATCCATCCATTTCTACAAGAAGTTGGTTAAGAGTTTGTTCACGTTCATCATTTCCTCCTCCAACTCCGCTTCCACGTTTACGTCCTACTGCATCAATCTCATCGATGAAAATGATACATGGTGCATTTTTCTCCGCTTCTTTGAATAGGTCACGAACACGGCTTGCCCCAACCCCTACGAACATCTCAACGAAGTCCGAACCTGAAATTGAGAAGAATGGCACTTTTGCTTCACCAGCAACAGCGCGAGCTAATAATGTTTTACCTGTTCCCGGAGGTCCCTCTAATAGGACACCTTTAGGAATTTTTGCACCCATTTTTGTAAACTTACGGTGGTCTTTCAAGAACTCAACCATTTCTGCAAGCTCTTGTTTTTCTTCATCAGCACCAGCTACATCTTTAAATGTAACTTTAGTTTCTCCACCTTCAAGTTTTTTCGCTTTAGATTTTTGGAAGTTCATTACTTTACCTCCACCGCCACCTTGCATTTGTGACATAAAGAAGAAAAGTAATCCCATCATCAGAATAAACGGAATAATATTTCCTAAGAATGATAGAATAGCGCCAGTTTTTTCCGCTGGTTTATATTCTACTACGCTTAGTTTCCCATCTTTAGCTTTTTCATTTATTTGCTTTTGAACCTCATTATCAGAAGCTGGAACTAATGCTTCAAAGTTCTTGTTGCCATCTGACAAAGTTCCTTTTACATTATAGTTTTCATCTTTTCTTTGTAGACTAATCTCTTTTACTTTATCATCTTTAATGTTTTGAACAAGTTTAGCGTAGTCTAATTTTTCTGTAGTCCCTGGTAAATCTTGCTGCCAATAGGCAAATAATCCAATCGCAATAACGATTAAGGCAAGCATCCCAAGGAAAGGGTTTTGTCTTTTTTTATTGTTCATATAGACAATGTCCTCCTATTTTCCTAAAAGTATCTTAATTTTAACATATTTTTATCTAAGTTTAATATATTTTAACTCAAGAAATATTCTAACATAACTCACTTAAAATCAAACTAAAATTTTTGACTTTTTTTGACTTTTAATTTTAATATTCATAGTTACTTCTTACTTAAGCTAATTCTTCACTTTTATGAGTAAATTTCTTTTTTCAATACACCTATGTATGGTAGGTTTCTATATTTTTCATCATAATCTAATCCAAAACCAACTAAGAAGGCGTTTGGTGCAACTATACCAATATAATCTGCCTCAACATCAACAATACGAGCTTCAGGTTTATCTACTAGAGATGCACATGTAACCGATGCTACTTTTCGTTCATTCAAATTATTAATAAGCGCTTTAAGAGTTCTTCCAGTATCAACAATATCTTCAATGATGATTACATCACGCCCTTCAATATCCATACCAATATCTTTCTTAATTTTTACAGTTCCAGTTGAACTAGTTCCACCATGATAACTAGAAACATCAATAAAATCAGTCACTATATGAATATCTATATACTTCATAAGTTCTGCCATAAAAGGTAAAGCTCCCTTTAATGTACAAATAAGAACAGGCTCTTGATCTCTATTTCTATAATCCTCTTCTATTTGTTTAGCAATTCTTTTACTAGCTGCAACAATCTCCTCATGATTAAATAAAACTTCTTCTATGTCTTTTAATAAATTTTCCACTGTTCTATCCTTTCGTTTTTATATAATAATCATATCTTTTGTCTTTATTAATCTTAATATCTAAACCTATTATTCCAAGCACTTTTTCGCCACTACGGACAACTGGGATCTGACTACGAATTTCTTTCGGAATTTTTTCATCAATAAAGAATCTTGAAAGTTTTTTCGTAATATTACCACGTCGAAGCCTGTCTCCTTGGCGTTTTGTTGTAATAAACAGCGGTAAGTCTTCTTTATTAAAACCTATCTCTGCTTCTTCATTATTAGTTGTTATTAGAAATTCACTCTGACAAAATTTATAAATTTTATCTTTACAAACATCATCTATAATTAATTCCATCTTATCATTATAACATTTTTTTTCAATTTTATGAACATATATGACACTATATTCGCTAACTATTTTTAAATTATTTTTCAAATCATAACTTTTATTACCCAAATTATTGCGCAACTGTTCAACTACTTTAAAAAGTGCGCGTTGCGTTACATCAAAAACATCTAAATCTGCCATCAAAATATCTTTTAGTAAAAAATATATTTCTTCAGCGCTTAGGCTTAAAACTTCGGCTCTTGATAATACTACTTTTTCTTGATTCTTTTCCAAAATATAATTATCTTTATTGGCTAGTAACCTAGTTTTTAACTCATCATTAATGTTTTTATAATACTTGGCAAAATTAATTAAATTATCAAAACTTGCTGTACTGACATTATTCAACAACGGAATAATATTATGGCGAATATTATTACGCGTATAATCTGTATCAAAATTACTTTCATCCGTATAATACTTCAAGTTATTTTCCTGAGCATACTGTTCCAAAGTTTCCTTTAGAACATTTAATAGCGGACGATAAATAGTTAAGTTCCCATGTCTGCCTTTATTATCTATTGCCAAATTATAATCCATACTGCGGCCTGTTAATAGGCGCATCAAAATATTTTCAACCTGATCATTTTTATGATGCGCGGTTAAAATCTTAGTAATATTTTCTTTAGCCGCCATTTCATTAAATGCTTTGTAGCGTAACTCTCGTGCAAGCATTTCCTCGGAAATATGTTTATCTCGCGCTAGAAAATTCATCTCCAACTCTTTTTTATAAAATCTTATATCATAGTTACTTACAAATTTTTCTACAAACTCCGCTTCTTCATAAGACTCTTTGCGAAGCCCATGATTTATATGAAAAACGACTAATTCTTTGTAAGTATGACGGTATTTTGTTACTAGAAGATGAAAAAGAACAATCGAATCTACTCCACCAGAAAGAGCTAAGGCAAGTCTATCTTCTTTAGTCCATAGAACATCAAAATTCTCAATTAGTTCTACATTACTATTCATCTTAACGTCCTCCCTCTTCTAACAAACTTCGTTCTTTTAAATCCTCAACTAATTTTGAAAATTTTTCGGTTGCTTCGGCTGTAGAGGTAATTATATCATCTAATAAGCCATCCGGAACTTTCGGTAGTTCAATAACTTCTTCTTTTTCTTCTGCCAATTTTGTTAAATTTGATTTCTTGCCACGCCCTACCGAGATTTTCATATTACCTATATATTGTAACTTTTTCAAATCTTTTAGAGTTTTTTGTTTAGGTTCTTCTTGTACATTTTCCTCTTGCTTAGGTTGTTTAGGCTGTTCATTAATTTTCGATTCTTTATCTTTTTTAGCACTATCTTGATTTAACTTTTTGGGTTTCTTTTTGTTATGTTTAGCTTTTGTAGCTTCTACTGTTTTTGGGGTGCTGCTATCTACTTTTTCTTCTTTTTGCGTTAAAATAACCTTATCTTTTTTGATATTTTTTATCTTTGCATTAACTACAAAGCCTTCCGAAAAAATTTCCGTTAGTTTTTTCTTCTTCCCTACATGCATATTTTCCTTTGGTAAGAACGCTTGTTCCCCATCTTCTAACTGAAAATATAAGCCATTAGCTTCGACCTTAGTTACTTTAGCACTTATTTCTTTTCCGATATTTTCGCTAACTTTATTACCCATTTAATCACCCCTTTACTTCGGCTTTTACTCATGACAATATTATAGCATATTAAGGCGATAAACTCCTTATATTTTATTTTCTTCTGGAAAATTAAAAGAATGAAAGGATTTTTCATCAAAGCCTCTCATTCTTTTATTCATATTCTATTTTATTTTAAAATTTTTCAAAACTATTCCAAACGTGGTTAAGTTATGTAATAACGCTAGTAAATTAGGTGATAGAACATTTACAAGCCCTAAAAATATCAATGAGCTATTTATAGTAACTGTACCTTTGACATTACTACTCATTTGTGCACGAAGTTTTTTAGAAACATCAGATAACAATAGTAATGAATCAAGAGAATCTGATTGTAAAACTACATCGCTTATCTGTTTTGATAAATCGGCGCTTTCGTTCATAACAATACTAATGTCACTTTCTGATAATGCTGCTGAATCATTCAGTCCATCACCTATCATTAACACACGACGTCCTTGTTCTTTTTCTTTTTTTATATATTCAAACTTCGTTACAGGTGTCATATTAGTATATACTTCATCAAATGTTATATTTTTTAAGATTTTATTGGTTCTAACGTCGTTATCTCCAGTCAATAAGACAACCTTTTTCCCTTTATTTCTAAGTTCAGCTAGCACGGAGTTTGCTTCATTCCTAAGTGGAATATCTATACAAAATATAGAAATCAATTTCCCTTTGTACCCTAAGAATAGCAAATTGTATTGTTCTTGTTTTTCAGCTATAATTTGCTCTTGGTCAACTGTAACTAGAATATTCTCATCTTTTATCAACTGACTACTTCCTATAACAACCTTTTCTCCATCAATATGTGAAACAATACCTCTAGAGGCAATATGGTATAGTTCTGTGTGCATTTCCTCGTGTTCAATACCATCTTCTTCGGCTTTACTAACAACTGCACTAGCGATAGGGTGGTAAATATGTTCTTCTAAACAAGCTCCTATTTTTACAACTTCCTCATATGAATATTCATAAAATGGTAGTACCTCTCGAATATACGGTCTTGATACAGTTATTGTTCCTGTTTTATCAAAAACAAAAGTATCTATGTCTCCATATTTATCAAGCGTTACTGAGTTTTTTACCACTATTTTTTTATCTATTAAATTTTTTATAGTAGTGAGGTAAGCAACAGGTGTAGATAACTTCAAAGCACAAGAATAATCTACTAATAGAAACGAAATTGCTTTAGCGAACGATCTTGTAAAAAGATATGTCAGTCCCATCGCTATAAAGTTGTATTTTACGATACTATCAGCCAATTTTATATACTTATAGTGGTATGTGTCTTCACGACTTTCTGACTCTTTCATCAATTGAATAAGATGATGGATTCGACCATTAACCTGTGGATTTTCTACTTTAAGTTTAATTTCCCCATGAACAACTATAGTATTGGAATAAACTTTATCACCAATTTTTTTGGTTACCGGAAAACTTTCTCCTGTCAATGAACTCTCATCAATACTTGCTCCGCCTCCAGCAACAATACCATCAAATAAAATTTCATTTCCCTCAGAAATTAAAATAACATCGTCTTTTTTCACCTCTGAGCTAGGTATTTTTCTATTACCTTCATCTTCTACCAGCCAAACTTCTTTATCAAACGAAGTTAAACTTTTTTCTAGCTCTTTAACAGATTTTTTCTCTGACCAGTTGTTTAAAGACTCCCCTAATTCTAAAATAAACATAATCGAACTAGCTGTTTCACGCGCTCCTGTTACTAATGAAACAAAAATCGCCGTTGAATCAAGCGTCTCCATTGTAACTTGTTTTTTAGCTAATAATTTTAACGTATCTCTAAAATATTTAGACGCCTTCCACCATATATAAACTGTTCTTAATGGGAATGGAATAAATAATTTTGATACTGTTCGCCAAAATACCGCATCCGCTATTATCGTATAAGGTGTATCCTCAGCTTTTAAAACTGGATTTTCATAACAACCTCTAATTTGCTCTACATCTATAAGTTCTAAAAATTTCTTTAGACACTCATTTTGATTAGTTTTGAAAATAACAGCAAAAGTATATTCATCTTGATAAAACTCAATTTTGTTTATATTTTGAATTTTCTTCGCTTGTTTTTTAAAATATGCTTTTACATCTGGTGTTAAGCGAAAATTCGCTCTAATTCTCGCTCTCCCGCTCGATAGATGCAATATTTTAAATTCCATGTTATTTTTCCTCTAATTCTAATAAATTACTTTCTTTCTTCTCTTTATCATATAAATCTTTAGCATCTGCAACTACATCGTCAGCATGTTGCTTAATATTAGAAATAGTTCCTTCTACTCCATCTTTTGCTTTATATAATTTTGACAAAACTACTGAGTAACCTTTTTTGGCATCTTTGCTTGATAATAATTTAAGCCCTACTGTTCCAAAAGCTACTCCTCCTGCAAAAACTCCTGGTGTTTTTAATGCTGCTTTAGCAACTTTTAATAATTTGATTGACATATTTAAATCCTCCTTTTTTATATTTTGCTATAGCTTAATTATAACACCTTGAATATTATATGTAAATTAATCAACAATCTCATTCTAATACTATAATTTAATGAACCTAAAAGATTATTTATGTTATAATAACTATGTTAAAGAATAATAAAGTAATTATAATGCAAATATGATTATATCGGTTATTTTTAAGCCACTAAACAATTAGATTAACAAGTAAGGAGCAACTTATGATTTATATTATCGGACTTGGACCTAATGATAGTTCAAACATTAAAGAAAATATTAAAAACTTATTATTAAACAACACCTCGGCAAAAATTATCGCACGCACAAAAGAACATCCAGCAATTGATTTTTTAGAACAGAACAATATTTTATTTGAAACTTGCGATAGATTCTACACTGAAAGTGATAATTTTGAAAATACTTATAACAACATTGCTAGTTATATACTCGAGGCAGCGGAAAAAAATGATGTTATGTATCTTGTTCCGGGGCACCCTATGGTTGCCGAACTTACTACACAACTGCTTATTAAAAGCAGTAAAAATGTTAAAGTTATCGGCGGGGAGAGTTTTCTAGATTCTTGTTTCAACGCTGCACAGTTTGATCCTGTTGAAGGATTTACCCTTGCTGATGCAACAGCTCCTGAAACACTTAGCTCTGTTAATCCGCATAATCATCTGCTTATTACCCAATGTTACGATGATATAACTGCTGCAACTGTTTCTTGTGAACTTATGGAAATTTATCCATATGACCACATTGTTACAATTATTGAGCAAGCTGGGGCTCTTGATGAGCATATTTGCACCTCAACACTACAAGAACTTTCTGCTGAAGTTGGAGAACAAGTAAACAACCTGCGTGCACTTTATATCCCACCGCTAAAAAATTCACTAAGCTATAATATTAAAAACTACACTAGTGAATATAATGACGAAGATGAAATTACTGAAGATGACCTTATTAACAAACTTGAAAATCTAGTATCAAAATTAAAGAAAAATAGTGACCGTACTGATGACTACACAGCGGATAACGCAAAAATACTCGCTCAAATCATCAATACTTCACTAGATTTTACTATCGCATGTGACACTTACTACGAACTTAGCGATATTGTTAACGAAATGAAAGAGGATAGAGAAAATGGATAAAGTTCTCACATTTAGTAAGAAAATTTTGAAAGAAGTAATAGATAAAAATTCGATTGTTGTTGATGCAACATGTGGCAATGGTAATGATACCCTATTTTTAGCACAAAGTGCAGCAAAGAAAGTTTACGCTTTTGATATTCAGCAACAAGCGATTGATTCTACATTAAAGCTACTACAAACAAACAACTGCCTTGAAAAATGTGAAGTCATTTTAGATTCACATAGCAACTTTGATAACTATATTAGCGAGCCGATTAAAGCTGTTGTCTTTAATCTTGGTTACCTACCTAATGCAGACCACACAATAACTACCCTTGCGGATACAACTTTACTGGCAATAGATAAATTTCTTACCAACCTTGAAATTAACGGACGTATCGTGATTGTTGTTTACTGGGGACATGAGAACGGAAAAGTAGAAAAAGAAGCTTTGCTTAACCATTTAACAAAACTTGATCAAAAAGAAGTAGAGGTACTAAGCTATCAGTTTATCAATCAAAAAAATAATGCACCATTTGTCCTTGCTTTAGAAAAGAAAAATAATATATAAAAATCAAATTCCAACTGAAAGGAACTGTAATGCGCGAAATAGAAATAGAATTTAAAAATTTATTAACCGAAGAAGAATATAAAAAGTTATATGCTGCCTTTAACCTAGCGAATAAAGAGCAAATAATCAACAAAAACTTTTATTATGATGATGCAAACGAAAGCTTCAAAAAGGCAAATTCTGCCTTACGTATTCGCTATACAAATAACAAAACGGAAATGACTCTAAAAATCAAAGGGGCTACACAAAATATCGAAATCAACGTACCTCTTGATGAGAGTTTCCCGAAAGAACCAACTGTTTTACCAACCTTACCTAACGAAATTATGAGCGAGTTGGAAAGACTTAATCTAAAAATAAAAACGCCTATGCTAATTCAAAAAATTGAAACACAGCGTTATGAGGTAAAAATCCAAGATGGGTTATTGGTACTAGATAAAACAACCTTCCTAAAAGATATAGTTGATTATGAACTTGAATTTGAAGCGACTAGTTTTGAAAAAGGGAAAATAGCTTTTGAAAATCTTTTAACAGAGTTCAATATTACTAATAAACCTGCTAAACCAAAAATAGCTAGAGCAATGGAGTATAATACTAGGTTTATATAGATTATATCAACAATCTGTATAAATTGTTTAATCGACTACTTTTGATATGCTTGTGTAAGAGTGCCATTTGTTAAAAGATAAATTGTTACACCTCTGTAGATATGCTTGTGATTCTTTATTCCACATCTTTAGAAGATGTTCCGTTACGATAGATTCCTAAATCACAAGCATATCATATTTTTTCTCTTCATTTCACCTTCAAAATACTTAGATAGATGTCGACTCATTCCTTGTCTACATAAAATCAATTTTTATTCCACTAAATCACACTATTTTCTGCTATCTTGTATCGGCTTATTTACACCTCTATAATTCCGACATAGTGCATACTACTGCAAACCTCTGGTTCTAAATCCAAAAAATCCTTTACTGAAGCAGCCCAAATTACATTTCCCTCTAAAGTCCCTTTATCCTTACATTTTCTCTGAAATTCATCTAAATCTGCAATATAGTCTTTTCCTAGCTCACGCACATCGCATAAAGATGGCCTAAAAGAAAACCAAAAATCTTTTTTATCTAATTCTTCTAAGCTCATTTCTCTGCAAAAACCACACCTTAAGCTCTCGCTCGGCTCAGTTCTCTCCCCTTTTTTCCATTGTTCCATTTCATTTTCATAAAGCTCATTATCCCAATATTGTTCAAAATCACTTTCTTCAAATGTCCCAATCCATACATAATAAGTTTTCATACTATCTCCTCCCCCTTAATCCACAGCTTTCCATAAATGATTATTTCTCACAATTTAGGAAGTTGACCAACCAACGAGCAAACAGCCATATTTTACTCTAAATCTTGCTTAAAAATAAATTTTTCCGGATGATTTTTAATATAGGTATCTTCGAAAGTCCCCTCATAGTCATAAATAAAGTTATCCGCTTGTTCTAAAAATTCCTCTAGGTTATCATCCATGCTTTCCAACGCGTCCCAACGTTCCTCATTATCAAAAGGAATACTTCCTCCAAACAAATCAACTACTTTTTGAAAATTATCGGCTAACTCCGGCATACCAAATAATCTAAAACCTTTGAGCGTATCTTCCCAAACTATTCCTGTTAAATTATTTAAAAATTGCAAATGCCCTCCGTTATTAACCTCTATAAGATACCAGTTTGTTGCATTCAGATATCTTTGTTCCAAGGTAAATGGCTCAGCTGATTGTAGATATTTTTCATAAGAGTTATATATATCTATCGTCCAATACATCGGCTCCAAAATATCCCAAATATCTTTAAAATTCTTCACATCATCTAGTGTAATCTGTTTATATTTTTTATTTTCTTCTAATTTAACTAAATTATTTCTATATTCTTTATAATGTTTATATGTAAGTGGAAATCTTTCTTCATTGTTTTCGAGTATATTTTTAAATTTATGAAACTCAACAAGTTCCATACACCACTCTATAACCTGATTATCCTTTGACAATTCTATAGATTTCTCCAGCATAGTAAGAGCCTGCAACACCTCATCTTCAATCCTGTAACGATCATTTGATGATAGTTGTGAGTAAGAATATCCATAACGATAATACCAAGTGGCATCACGTTCTTTTTCCGGAATCATATCCAGTGTCCTCATAGCATACTCTAACCTATTATCATTATTGTATGTTTTCGCTAGTATTCCTATAAACTCTGCACTTAAGTTTTGAACTCCAACATATTCAAGAAATTCTATAATACTTTTATAATCATTTTCTTTATCTAATATTGTTATAATTTCTAATCTTTGTTTCTCGCTGCACTTTAAGAAATCTTCATTTGTAATATTATATGGGTTAATTCGCAGACCTCTTATAAAATCTTCGAAATTATCAGCCAGTTGATAAATACGATAATCATCTTCTTGATCTACTAGTACCACTTTAGGCTCACCATCACACCCACATTCTCTATAATCAAGAAATACCATATGATGTCCTGCTGAAATAGTATCAGCTATAGCAATCCCTATATTTGGATACTTCCATTCATTTAACCAAAGCTCATTTCCTAATTCACCACAAAGTGAGTACAGTTTCGTTTTATCAATACCATAAATACTTTCAATATGAACAGCTGTCTCTCTAGTAGAAAAAACTGTAGCAAATGGTATCCCTCCATTATGTTTTTTTATCAATTCTATATAAGACTCCGGCAACTTATACCCTAGCTCATCTTCAATCTCTTTTATTTCTTCATCAGTCGGCTCTTTTCCTACATGAGATTCTAAAGCATATTCACTATCATCCCAAAAAGTTCCCCAATCAAAATCTTCAAATTTCCCCATAATTTTTCTAACTCCTTTTTATCTTTTTTAACTCTATTGAGCACCTTATAAAATAAGGTATTCTTCTTCAAACTAAAACTTTAAAAGTGTAGACATATTGGTGATTTTAACGCCATGTCTTCTGCTTTCTTTAATTAATTCCTCTATCAACTTATCATTTTTCTTATCTTTTCCAAAAATAATGGCTGTTGTTTTACCTTGTTTATTATCGATGTATAACATATATCTCTTTCCTCCCCCACTTCTTCCACGAAAACAAGAAATTCTAATACATTTTATCTCTTTTAATGGAATAATTCTTTGTCTAAAAACAAATGCATTATGAATATAAAGCTTCCCTTCCGCTATATGATAAGGTGCAAAAAAAGATCCTTTACTTTGACGAACAATATTACATCTACGAAAAATAATAAGCATAAATATTACTAAAAGTGTTATTATCGCATGTCTAAAAAGCCTATTCTTCCAAATTTCTTCAAGTCCTATTAAAAAATATTCAATCCATTCTATCATTAAAATCATCTCCTTATAGATTTCCTTAAATTCAACTAGAAATCTTCTGAATTTTTCTTAATCACTCATCATGCAACATTAATCGTCTTCAAATAATGACTTGCCGGCTTAATACTCCTTACATCTGGCTATATTATTTAACTTTCTTTTTAACAATATATAATCTAACATTAAAATAAATAATAAAAATGGTATTAAATCAAGAATAAAGATAGGTAATACTTCTATAAAAATTAGCAGAACTGTTCCTTTTTTCTCATAAGATGCACTACCCCAATACCCATTAATAAGTGGTGATACAGCCTCTAAAGTATTATAATACCAACTTGTAAACATATTTTGATAAGGATTCATTATTACCCACATCGTTAACATAAACATAATAACAAGATATAAAATTCCAAAAACTAACGCTAGTGTTTTTGTTTCTCGAGCAACTTCTGCACAAGTCTCATCCACTTCCTCTTGACTCAAGTTTTGAAAAACTTCATACCTCACCCATTTTTTATAAAAGATATATTTACTGTGTTTATATAAATAATGTTTTTTTATATCACCTTTCATAAAATTATAGTCCCTTTCTGCTACTTAGAAAAAATCAAATTTTACTCATACTACTGTTTTTATTATAATAAATTCTGTTCCTTTATTAAAGTTATATCATAAATATTGGCTCTAATCACCGACCACTCTATAACTATATATTTCACAAGTTTCGTTTCCAAATATTATAGACAATATATCTTATATACAAAGAGAAAAGTAGTAAATCTAAAAAGACTTACTACCTCAGCAAATTATAGCATTTTAATTTCCTAAAACTATAATTATTTTCTTTCTTCTTTTTTAATCTTATAAAATTCTTTAATACATTTAAGTTGCATCTTTTTGTCCTTAGCAACTAACTCGCCATCAATTTGGTAATGTGATTGCGATGTTTCTACTGATAAACTATCCGCCTTTAAAATTTGGACACCCTTTAATTTATCATGTTTATGTAATAACAAGCAGATATAATTATAAACAAATCTAAACCACGACATATCAGCCATTATCATAATATGAAACTGCCCATCTCGTCCTGTAGCTGTATTAGAAAACTTAATTCCTCCACCTTCATACGGCTGAAGCATTAGGTTTAGTAAACGCAAGTTATTTGTTTCTAGAATATTGTCTCCTACTTGGATTTTGGCATAGTATTTTTTAAGTTTTAAAATAGTTATAACTCCTTCAACTAAATAAATATAACTTCCGAAATATTTCTTTAGTCTTGATTTTTCTACTCGCTCTATAACATCTGCATTAAAACCAATATCAAACCCTAAGCAGAACTTTTTACCATTCACATCTCCTACATCGTATACATTAAAATCACTAGAATTTATCAACTTTATTATACAAGAGGAACTCCTCTCTAATTGTAATGAGCGTGCTAAATCATTTCCTGATCCTTGCGCCAAGTATATAATATCTTCTTCATGATAGTTATTAATAACCTCATTTATTGTTCCGTCTCCACCAATTACAATAATTTGCTTTGAAGAAACCTCATCCATTAACTTTTGCGCGTTTTTTGTTTCACTCGTTTTTAAAACTCTATATTCAATTTTTTCTCGATTCAAGATATTTTCAATTTTTTCTAACTCTAATAATGATTTTTTATATTTTGAATTTACTATTATTTCAATCATCTTCTTAACCTTACTTTAGGTAACTGTATAATTCCTTGTATTAACAGCTATAAACTCCTTCAACTATTTAGCTATGTTATTATATCCCTTATCTTTAACTTAATACTATATAATTCCCGAAAAAAAGATAAAAGCCGTCCAAAACTATTTCTAACTTTTATCTAAATAAATACATCAATATAAAATTCAATATAATAATAAATTTTTAAAAATTGATATCTATATATCCAATTCCTACAATAAAATTAATAATTAATTATTCTTCTTTTAATAATTCATCTAATTCTTTAGAGTGTTTTACCTCTTCCACTAAAGGCTCTCCCTCATTAATTACGGTATCAATACTTAATTTTTCATCATTATTAACTATTAGCCGAGCAAAAATTTTTTCCCCAATATGTTTTATACTTTCATAATCAATTTTATAATCTTTAATTTTTGATTTTGTAGTAAATGCCAGCTTATCTTTTTCAAAAATAATTTTTTCATACAATCCGCGTGCATCAGCGGTCTTAACAGTTTGAATTATTTCTTTATATTTTGGATTATTTTTCATATAAATAACCCCGCCAACGGCAGCGATAAAAGTCAAAGCTCCTAGTATTCTTTTTCTCATAAAACAAACCTCCTTACTCACAATAAAATATCAATTGGAGATTTCCTTCATCCCTTATCCCCATTGTTTTTTGTTAACTTATATAATATACCTTTTTAAAATTTTTTTCAACTATTTTAAGAAGTTTTTTTACTACACTTATTAGTCTCTAAAAACTTTATCCTATTTTTTAAAACCTATTCTCTTTTGTATTTTTATTTTTTATACATATCTTTCCGATTACATTGCTTTTTTATATTTATTTTTCCAAAATATATCATTAATAAATTAATTTATTTTTTATTATTTATTATATAATCCGCGTTATAATTTCTTGGAAAATAACTAAAAAACTTATATTTCTAATTCTTATTTCTTAAATTTTTTTACTAAAAATATTTCATTTATCAATCTTTGTGTGTTATAATAAAAGTGTAAAAATATTAGGAGGATATTACTTATGAAAAAAACAAATAAAGTTACACTTGCATTATCAAGTATTCTATTAGCCGTATCTCTTGCGGGATGCAGTAGTAATAGCAGCGACGGAGTTGTACGTACTTACAAGGATGGAAAAGAAGCAGATGTAGAAAAAGCTGCTATTAAACTTGTAAAAGCAGTGAAAACTGGGGATTACAACCTTATGAGCGCTGAAGAACTAAAAAAAGCTCTTGACGGAAAAGAAGAAATGGTACTTGTTGATACAATGCCAGCAAAAAGTTTCGAAAAATCTCACATTAAATCTGCAGTAAATGCTGTTTTACCTGTAAAAATAGAAGATGTAAAACCTGAAGAAAAAGAAGCATTCTTAAAAGCTTTAGGTGATAATAAAAACAAAAAAATCGTTCTTTACTGCGGCTTTGTAGGTTGCGAACGTAGTCACGTTGGTGCTGTTATAGCTAAAGAAGCAGGCTTTAAAAATGTTTATAGATTCCCGGGCGGAATTGCCGCATGGGTAGATGCAGGAAATAGCGTCGAAAAATAACACTTATAGTTAGAATTTGTGGATAATAATGAGGACTTAATCACAAATACTCTTATAGTTTAGGGGCATTCCGTTATTATCGTTGGGCAACTTAATTCCAAATTAATCACCTCGGCGATTCTCGATTGCATAGTCTCCATTTATCCAGAACAAAAATTCCGCCTTTAAACCGACAAAACAACAAATTTTGTCGGTTTTCTAAAAAAACAAAGACTAACACCTAATTTAATTTGAACAGTGTGTTAGTCTTCTTTTTTTCTATTATATTTGAAAATATCCTTTTTAAATAACGGAACATTATCAAAATACTCCCCTTTATACAACGGATGACACTTTAATAATCTTTTAACCGTTAAATAAGTTCCTAAGAAAAAACCAAATCGCTTATAACTTTCTACCGCGTACATCGAGCAAGTCGGAGAAAACCTACAACGCGGCTTTGTATAGGGCGAGATATATTTTCTATATAAGTTAATTAAAAATATACATAATTTAGCCATCATTCTTCCTCTCTTTGTTCCTATTGTAACAAACTTAACCTACTCTATTCAAATAATGCACTCTTATTTTTTCAAAATATACCAAAAATAAAGCATAACTATGAAAAATATCACCTCTACTAAATACATTTCTTTAAGACAGTTATTATTGATAACAATTCCCACTAACTATTAAGGTGCAATAGTCTTTACAGCTCATATCCAGAATGTTATAATCTAAATATAATTATTAAATAAAGGAGATTAAAAAATGAAACATAAAAACGAATTAAATAAACTTGTAGCAAATCTTACAGTACTTTATACAAAACTACACAGCTTCCACTGGTATGTAAATGGACGTAGTTTTTATACTCTACATACTGTATTTGAAAATTACTATGATTACACTACAGCAACTTTAGATGAAGCTGCTGAGAGACTATTAGCAATCGGCGGCCGCCCAGTTTCTACACTTAAAGGAGCATTAGAACTAGCTACTATCGAAGAAGCAACTGAAAAAGAAACTACTTCAGAAATGGTTGCTGCAGTTTTCCATGACTTCGAATTATTAAAAGCAGATCTTTCTAAACTTATGGAACTTTCTGAAGAAGAAGGTGACCAAGGAACTTCTGATTTTGCTCTAGGGGTTAAAACTCAATTAGAGAAAAATATTTGGATGCTTAAAGCATATCTTGCTGAATAATTAAATTATAAAATTAAAGACTAGACGTTAATAAATAATCTATCTTATCGGAAATGATTTATCTATCAACATCTAGTCTTTTTTACTATTAAAAACTATTTAGCCTTTTGTATTTGCCCCTTGCCTATTTAAGATATTAAGATTTATTGCATCTACATAATATGTAGTTGTTTTCCCATCTGCTGTCGTTAAGATAACACTCCACGTAGGTATTAATACTTGGTTTTCTGTTTGAGAAATATAAGTATAATATCCTAACGTTGCTTTCACATTACAGTTTTTGGGAATTAAGTCTTCATGATACAACCTATTAACTGCCTGCATCTGAGCTACCAATGTTTCACTTTTATCTTTCTTTATATTAGTAACACTAGTTAGAGAGAATTTTTTTACATCTCCATTTGAATCAACGTCAAATACTATTCTAGCGTTTTTATTCGCAAAAACTCTAATACCATCAATTTGCTGTTCATAAACTATCTCGTTTCTTTTTGCGCTATAACTAGAAAACGTGTATTCTGAACCAAATTTGAACTTTTCTAATAAAAAGGCATCTAGCTCCGCGCGATAATTTCCTTTAGACACATTTGTTATAGCTGTATCTGCACTAACTTTTAAAACAGATGCCTTATCAGAAGTTTCAACATCATACTTCAAGCCCAAGTTCTCTTTTTTAAAATCCTTAAAACTAGCTATTGTAACATTGACATAACCTAAGTTTTCCTTTTTACTCGTACTTTCTTCTACAGTTATATTGTCATTTTTCATAGCTTTTTCGATGATTTCTTTTTCTTGAACTATCTCAGTTTTATGTTTTTGAATTGTGTAAATATAAGAACCTAGTAGTATGGTATTTAAAACAATGAACAAATAAATAAATAAACTCTTCATTTTTCCCCAGTTCATAGTTTTCCTCCTCCGTCTACTAATTCTTTTATTTTCTTAAAGCTTATATATCGGTTATTATATTTTACATACCATGCAGGTGTATAGCTAAAACTATTATTTTCTTTATTATAAGTTTTTTCATACCCTAAAACTATATCCGTCACATTTTTTAAATTAGTATTGTTATACAAATAGTTAATAACATATTCCGTTTTCTCTACCTCAAACAGATTTACTTCTTTAGAAGATAAGTATGTTTTCGTCAATTTTTTTGGAGACGTAAGCCGATATATACCGTTACTATTATCTTCAGAAACTATGTCCGCGTGCCCTTCTTTACTAAAAACAATAGATTCCTTATGTGTTTCTTGGAATATTGTAATACCATCAAGTGAGGTTGTTAACTGGTAATTTGTATCACTAGCATAGCCTAATTCTAAGAAATTAATGGTATTATTTATCGCAACAGTTGTACCTACCTCTTTCCCTCCCTCATTAGAAGGATTCGTATAAACTATCCTGTGATTTTGCGATTTTAAAATAGCATAACCATCTGTTATCTCATTATCAGCACCAACTCGAACATCATCTTTTTTCTCAAAAACATCTTTAGCTAGACGAGTTATATTAACCTCTTCTGCACTATACTCATCAATTACTTTTTCTTCATCCGCTTCTTTTAAATAAATAAATTTATTATTCAAACTATATTTAGCATAATTTTTTTTAGTTTCATTGAATTTCTCATTAATTTTATCATAAAGCGATTCTTTTAATGTAACTTGAAGATAGTTTTTATCATCTTTTTTATAAAGATACAACATATTCGGTCTGTCCTTTAACATTACCAAAGTGTCAAACTCCAAACTAACATTTGAGTTTTCTTCCGAAAAGAAAAGTGATTTAACAAGTGATGAATCCAACGTTTCTTGGTAATTTATCGATATTTTTTCAGAAGTATTATTTGTTGTAATATCTTCTATATTACGATTACGCACACGAACCTCAATACTTTGACTGTTGGCTAGTTCTATTAATAGTTCTTTTAGGACCTTTTTATCTTTTACAGCCTCAACAGTCGCTATTTTAGTGATAGAATTAGGCACTATTGCTTCTTCTCGCATACCTGGATATGTTTTTACCATAGTATCCGGAATTAAAAAACTAACCAAATTGTTTTTATCAACTTCTGGTAATTTTTGTTGACTTCGCCTAGTAAACAACTCATAATCCGGTTTATACGTTATTATCAAATATGATAATAATAAACTAGAAAACACCAAACATACTAATAAAATAGATTTAAATCGTTCTCTTTTTATACCTTTCATATGAGCCCCCTTATAACCATTCATCATCTATACGTTCACAAGGTAAGGTTACAAAAATAATTGTCCCATAACCCTCTCTACTTTGTGCCCAAATACGACCTTTATGTGCCTCGATAATATTTTTAGCAAGAGCAAGTCCAAGACCTGTTCCTCCCATACTTCTCTGACGACTCTTATCAACACGATAAAATCTATTGAATATTTTATCAATATGCACTAGCGGTATTCCAACACCTTCATCTTTTATTGAGATATTAACCCTATTATGATTATAGTTTTGTCTTACTCGAATGGTTATATTTTTACCATTTGGAGAATATTTTATGGCGTTATTCATTATATTATCGAACACCTGAGTAAGTTTATCCTGATCACCCTCAACAAAAATAGGAGTTTTTGAAGTGTGTTTTATAAAATTCTTCTCCGGATGAGTTAGTTCAAATCTATTAGATATTTGTTCAATCAGCTTATTAATATCTATAAATTCTTTTTCATAATGCTCTTCTTTAATATCCATTTTCCCTAGTTGCATTAACTCATTAACCATCCTAATCATACGATTTGTTTCCTTGTGGATAGTATCGATAAACTGTGGAGCTAGTTCTTTATCATTTATAACCCCTTCTTCCAACGCTTCAATATAACTATTCATCGTTGTTAAAGGCGTACGCAATTCGTGAGATACTGTTGAAACAAACTCGCGACGTTCTTTTTCTTGACGTTCTTGATCCGTTACATCATAAAGAACTATAATATATCCTTCTAACTCTGTTGACATCTGCGTCAGGTCTTCTTTTTCTTCTTTAACTATTTTTGAAAACTCTGCACGCAATAACAAACTTTCATCAGTTTTTGAAGTATTAACAAGTAAACTATCTTCTGCCTCGATAATATCTCCGATATGTTCATATTCTGTAATATTCAAAATTTTCAACGCATCTTTCCCGATAAAAATCTCCTCATCACGAGCGCCAATCATATCTTCTGCAGAAGTATTAATCAAGATTATTCGACCATTATTATCAGTCGTAATAATACCATCCATCATACTTTCGATAATAGTCGCTAGCTTTCTACGTTCTGTCTCTGTTACCGCTTGTTCCTCTTCTATCCTTTTAGAAATCTTATTAAACACTTTTGCCAAGTCGCCTATTTCATCATTAGTATCAATCCCAACAACCGTACCATAGTTCCCAGACGCCATTTTTTTAACTTGAGAACTCATTTTTTCAATAGAACTTGTAACTGTCTTCGAGGCAACGAAACCTATGATTGTCGTAATTAAAATAGATAGCACTGTCCCTATAATGAAGATTCTAGTAATACCATTAACATCCTGATAAACACTTTCTATATCAGCCATTAATGATACTACACCTACGATTTTATCCCCTTGCTTTATAGGGCTGACATAAATCCAAACCCTCTTTCCTAATTCGACATTATTCTGAATTTTTTTCGCACTTTCTCCTGTTTTTAACACTTGGCTAACTAATGGATCAAATGACCTTTTAGCTAAATATTCGTCATTTCCATTTTTAGATGATGAAGCTACAACTTTAGAGTTATTATCAATAATACTAACAGATAATAATTTTTGTATATTAAATTCACTAATAAGTTTTGCAATACCACTCTTAGTATTAGCAGAAGCAACATCTCCTTCTATTTTGATACTTTCTCCATCCGTTGATGCACTACCTGCTTGCTCTTCATTATCAGTTTTTTTGCCATCTTTATCTAACTCTTCACGAATATGGTAATTCAGAATTTTTTCTTGTTCAATAATATTTTGTTCAAAGTTATTTATATTAGAAGTTCGCAGTTGTGCTGTAAAAAATAGCCCTATCAGTTGTAGAGCTATTATATTTACAAGAACATAGACAACAACGAACTTAACTCTTATAGACGAAAACCAACGTCTATTAACATTCTTGTAATTAAATAAATTCATTACTCTTCACCTATGAAATATCCTACACCACGACGTGTCATAATATATTCTGGTTGCGAAGAATCAGTTTCAACCTTTTCTCTTAAACGTCTTACCGTAACATCAACTGTACGCACATCTCCAAAATAATCATATCCCCATACAGTCTGTAATAAGTTTTCACGAGTTAAAACTTGCCCTGGGTGTTGAGCTAAATAATAAAACAAATCAAATTCACGACGTGTAAGATCGATTTCTTTACCATTTTTCTTAATAACATATGCATCCGGATAAATAACTATATCTTTTATCGCCAGCTCGCTTGTTTTTTCCTCTTCTACATCTTCTTGTTGTTTTGAAACACGACGAAGATTTACTTTAACACGAGCCATAAGCTCTCTTGTAGAAAATGGTTTAGTTACATAATCATCTGCCCCAAATTCTAATCCAAGCACCTTATCAATCTCACTATTTTTTGCAGTTAGCATTATTATAGGTATATTTTTCTTCGCACGAACTTCACGACAAACTTCCATACCATCTTTTTTAGGTAACATCAAATCTAGTAAAATCAAATCAGGATTTTCGCTAAATGCAAGTTCAACCGCACGTTCTCCATCATTCGCTATGATTACATCATAACCCTCTTTTTTCAAATTAAAGTCTAGAATTTTCGCAATCGGCTCCTCATCATCAACTACTAAAATTTTGTATTCAGCCATCCGAGCTCCTCCTTAATTATAAATTATTTCATAGTCTAGTTTTTCTACTTTTTCGCATAGACTCTTCTATATTATATCATTTTTTTTTCTTTTTTTCAGCACCTAACATGTAGAAGATTCGTTTAATTAAGTATATTAACAATCTCTTAAATATTTTAAAGCTCTCTTGTCTTTACCCTGCCTTATCATCTACTCTATGAAATATTTACTTTGCATTTGATTTTTTCTTCTTCTCAATTTCATCTAACACGCTCTGTATAAAGTTGTTAAATGTTACACTATAAGAATTTTTATTTAAACTATTCAAGACAGTTTCACTCTGCAAAGTTGAGTTAATCTGATCGCTCAAAGATGTCAGAATATCTTTCGATAACATACCTAACAATTTAATATCTTCTAATGAAAATTCTTTATACTCTGCAACAATATTTTTATGATTAACATCTCCATTTACCAAAAGAGCTACCATCGTTTCTTGATTATCTCCTAAAAACCCCTTTATACCATGTATCCCTGCATCTTTTATTATATAAACATCTCCTAAATAACAGCCTATGCCCAACAATTCCGAAATGCGCGTGAAAATATCACTTTCAGAAACAATTCTCTTCACAGACCCTGTAAATTCTAATTTTTTCTTAGCAATCTTCTTAACTTTCCTATTATATCTGGCTAATCTCTCATAATATAAAGCTTCATCCATATCTGGCGTCATAAAAATATCAACACCATCTTTTAAATATAACGGCGCCGCATTATAAACTATTGTTTCCTTAACATTATATTCCAAAGCAACACGCATGGCGATATTCCCACCTAAAGAATGGCCAGTTAAAATAATATTTTCACCATATTTTTTTACCATTCTCTTGTAAAACCTATAACACGGTAGATAATGTTCTCCTTGTCCAAGGCAAACACCTACAACATCAGCATACAAATCCTTTTCTCGATCAAAATAATAATTCGTTCCCGTATAAGCTAAAATATAATTATCTAATTTAGTATTTTTAAATAAGCTTCCACTACTTCCCGTTTTTTCATCATAAAAACTCGTTACAAACTCAAGCTCTGATGGAAAGCTTCCCGTTTTTTTCTCCAATTCAATATAATTATAAATCATCTTCTTTGAAGTCTTCATTTTTGTCAATGTCTCTATCCTATAGACGATAAAGGATGCATTACTCGTCAAATCAAAAATTTTCGCCATCAGTTCTACCTCCATATCATAATTTTTATAATACTATACTTCCCGTAATCTAGCAATTGTTAACCTTTAATCCCCTTAATAAATCTCGTTTTATAAGACTAAAAAACCACCCCCTACGAAGCAATTTCCTCTCAATATAATTAGTAACATTTCTTGAGAAATTATTTAAAAATCTACTATATATTTCTTTTATTTTTTGTTATAATAAGTTTACTACAATTCGGAGGTGAATTATGAAAATATTACTAGCCTACTCAAGTAGAACTAAAAACACAAAAAAAGTAGCAGAGGCTATCTATAATGAGATAAAAAGCCTAGCAGATGTAACTTTACTAGATATAAAAAGACAAAAAACAAAACTACAAGAACAATATGACCTGTATATCTTAGGTGCTTGGACAGATAAAACAACTGCCAACAAAAAAATGCAAGATTTTGTAAACATTCAAGATATAAAAGACAAAAAAGTAGCACTTTTTTTAACTTGTGGTGTTCCACGAGAACATTATCATGCAGATGATTCAATAAACAATTATATAGACTTTATGAAAGAACGTGGTAACGACGTCCTTAAAACATTTGTTTGCCAAGGGAAAATAGACCCTAAGGTACTTATTGTCTTTAAAATATTGTCATGGAAAGACCCTAATTTTATTCATAAAGCTACACCAGATTTGGTGGATATGGTGAAAGAATCAAAATCACATCCTGATCAAAAAGATTTATACGATGCTGGACTTTGTTTTAAAGAATTGCTACAAACTGAACTTTCTTAAATCAAACCTTAATAAGTCCTAAGGAAAAACTTAGGACTTATTTTTATACAGCATTTCCAGTAAAGTATAAAAAGCACCTTGAACAAATGTTCAAAGTGCTTTATTTTTTATCGAATTATCTTACGCGGATAAATACTGGTCCACTTCCAACGTTAACACTGTTAACTACTGTTTGGTTACCGTTCCATCCACCGTGGATAGCTTGTCCGTTACCTGCATAAACAGCGATATGAGCAAATCCTAAACCACCGTTAGCATAGTATACTAAGTCTCCTGGTTGAGCTTGAGATGCTGGAACAACAGTTCCTAAACTCATATATCCTGCTGGCCAGTCGTGGAAGTTAATTCCTACTGCTTTAAGAGAGTTAGTTACAAGCATTGTACAATCTTGGATTCTTCCTAATTGTGCCATAGCTGCTTGATAAATAGCTGCTCCTTTATTTGAAGATGCTACTTGAGTTGTAGCTGCTGGAGCTGGTGTAGCCGCTGGTTTTGCTGCAGGAGCTGGAGTTGCCGCTGGAGCCGGTTTCGCTGCAGGGGCTGGCGTAGCTGCTGGTTTCGCTGCTACTGTTGCCGTTGGATCAACTTTTACTACAGTTTGTGCTGATGTAGTTTGAGTTACAGATGCTTTTGCTACTGTAGCCGCTGTTGTTTGAGTTTTAGCCGCTGCAGCTGCATCAATTCTTAAAACTTCACCAACGTAGATTAAGTTTGGATTAGAGATATTGTTTAATTTAACAAGTTCATCTACTGATACACCAAATCTACTAGAGATTTTCGCTAAAGTATCTCCTAAAACTACTGAGTAGTATCCTTCTTGTTTTGCTTGAGCTACTTGGTTAACAGTTGTGTTATAAGTTAATTTATCTCCAGGGAAGATTAATGAACTAGTTAAGTTATTATCGTGCATAAGTTGGTCAACAGTTGTTCCATTGTTAACAGCGATATCCCAAAGTGTATCACCTTTTTTAACTGTGTAAGTATCAGCATCAGCTACTTGTGCTAAACCAAAAGCTACTGTCGATACGATTGCTGTTGTTGCTACTAATTTATGTAATTTACTCATCTAAAATAATTTCTCCTTAAAATCTAATTTCGAGCTTATTGCTCTCTAATAATATTTTCTAAATTTCTATTTTTTCTAAATTGTTATTTCAAAACTTTAATTTCTATATGTCTTTAACTACATTTAAATACCTTTAAATTTCGTTTTAATTTTGACGTAATACCATTATATGATGTAGAAAAAGTTTTTTCAATACTTGTAACAGTTTTGTAACAATAGTGATAAAAACCTGTCACAAAGCTTTACTATCGTAATTTTTGAGTCATATTTGAGGCATAAAAATTGCACTAATAAGTATTTTATTATATAGTTATCGTGTAAGTTTTTATATGAAAAAAAATTATTAATATCACTTGCAAATACATTAATAAGGGAGGCTTTATGACAGATTTAAGCACATCTACTTCACTAGTGAAAATGTTCCTTTTATTTTTAGAAGGACTATTGTCATTTTTATCACCTTGTGTTATTCCGATCTTACCTATCTATATCGGAATACTGGCTGGTAAAAAAGAACAAAACGAACACGGTGAGTTGGTCTTTAACAAGCGAAATACCATTACAAATACACTATCCTTTGTCTTAGGTATTTGCTCGACATTTTTCATTTTAGCATTTGCAACAAACTTTATCAGCATTTTCCTAAACGAAAATATTAAAACTTTGCAAATAGTTAGTGGAATACTTATTGTTTTTATGGGATTACTTCAACTTGGAGTTTTTAAAATTAGTTTTTTAAAACAAGAGTTTTCTATCAAAAACAAAGTAAAAAGAAAAGGAACCAAAACTACTCCAGTTTTAGCTTTTCTTATGGGCTTCACATTTAGTTTTTCTTGGACTCCATGCATCGGCCCTATTCTAGCAAGTGTATTTTTGTACGCTTCTAGTCATACAGGAATTATGAGTATAATTTTGGTATTGGTGTACTGCTTAGGATTTATCTTACCGTTTATCTTAGTAGCATTTTTCGCTTCTAAACTATTAGAAATTTTCAAGAAAAACACCAACATTCTAAAATATACCCAAATAATTTCTGGAATAATATTAATTCTGATTGGTATATTAATACTAAGTGGTTCTTTCGTATCACTTATGAGATATTTTAATTAAAAAGGAGATTAACTTATGAAAAAATTATCACTATTAGGCGCTGCTTTACTTAGTAGCTCACTTCTCTTAACAGCTTGTTCAAAAGAAGAACCTAAAAAAGAAGATGTATCAAACTCTTCTCAAGAAAAAAAAGAAGAGAAAACAACAACTCAAGCTTATAACTTTACAGCAATGGATAAAGATGGAAAAGAAGTTAAACTTAGCGACTTTAAAGGTAAAAAAGTTTATATCAATGTTTGGGCTTCTTGGTGCGGACCATGTCTTCGCGAAATTCCAGAACTTGAAAAAGTTTATCAAAAAGTAAAAGCTAGAGAAGATATTGTCTTTTTATCTATTACTTCTCCTAACGATGAAGTCTTCAAAAATCAAAATCCTAGCGATAAAAGTAAAGAGGTTATCTTGGCAAAAGCTAAAGAACTTAATCTTACTTATCCAGTATTATTTGATGTTAACGATCGTTTCTTAATAAATTACGGAATCCGCTCATTCCCGTCTCATATTTTTATCAATAGTGATGGTACTATAGCAAATAGATTCCCAGGTGCATTAACTGAAGAAAAACTTATCGAAGAACTAGAAAAAATGAAATAATATTAAACCGTGAATCTAAAATAGCTAGATTCACGGTTTAATATTATTAAAATGTCTACCACAATCGATTTACTATTTTTAGAGTTATCCAATGTTTATTTAACTTCTTCTTATAACTCTTAATCGCATTATTTATATATTAGTTTACTTAACTCAGGAGAAAAACTAAGAACACCTAAGTCATATTCTTTACTAGATGGATATTTATTTAATATAGTTCCTAAATATAGACTTTCATCTCCATTAATCACTATTTTTACACTAACTCCTCCCATTGGATTCCTATGAGTATAATTATCATCTATTTTGTAACTTTTTATTTTCCCTTCTGGTGTCAAGGCTTTTTCGTCTAGTCCCTTCAACATTTTTTCTATAGCAGTTTTTGCCTCTTTACTTTGTGCTATACTCTTATTTTGATAACTATCTAAATACATTTTCCCTGTCATTAATACACCAATTACCGTTATTACCATTGCTATTCTTATCACTATCTTTTTCATTATTTTGTTACTATTGTTCTATTATTACCTATGTTTTTTCATTATTCATTCCCTTTATTACTTTCAGCATTTAACTTTCCTTTAGGTGGTACAAGTTTAGCCATCTTTTGCGACCTCAATATAACTCCATGTTCTAACTTTCCTCTCGAAGGATACTTATTTAATGTTGTTTCAACATCTAATTCTGGATCATCGTTAATTATAACTCTAACTATTAGCCCTCCCATCGGATTCTTATGAGTATAACCTTCATCTATTTTGTAACTTTTTATTTTGCCTTCCGGTGTTAAGGCTTTTTCGTCCATTATTTTCAGCATATTTTCTATTGCCGCTTTTCCTTCTTCTCCATACGTTATACTTTTTATTCTGTATTTATCGATTTGTATTTTTCCAATTATTAACAGAGCAATTATCACAATTACAGTTAATATTCTTATTACTATTTTTCTCATTATTTTGTTCCTTCTGTTCTATATACTATATCTTAAATACATAATTTAACTATTTATCCCCGCGCTCTTCTACTACCTTTTCAGAAAAATCCGTTTTTTCTGTATCATCTTTTATAATTATTGTGTGAAAATATGTTTTATCTTTTTCGCTATATTCCCCTCTTATATCAAAGCTCACTTTTTGTTTATTTAATCCTAAATAATTATCTATTTCCTTGTTTGTAAATAAGTATTTTATATTATATCTACCTGTTTCAAAACTAAACCCTTTTTCTTTTACTTCTAATTTTTTCAATATATTTCTATTTAGTTTCAACTTTTGGAATAAGAAATAGTTTTTAGGTAATAACTCATCTGTTAACTCGGGTTTTTCTAAGACTAAGCCTTCCCCTTTTACATATTCTACTTTACTTTCTTTTACTATTGTTTCCTTATATGGTTTTGATTCTATTCGTACTTTTTTTATTACCCCTTCTATTTTTTTTGTATCTTTATTTCCTTTCATTTCCAAATCTAGACTATGAGTTACTCCATTTTCTTTAAATAATCTTATTTGTTCAATTATAAATCCATTTGGGAATTTTTCAAATAAGTCTTCTGGATTTTCTGTTGGATAGACTTTTTCTATATCCGATACTTCATTTTCTAGCCAGCTTCTACTACCTTTACCCGTTATTCCACAACCTGCTAGAATGCTTATTACTAAAACACTCATTATCAATGTTATTATTTTTTTCATTATTTTAAATATTGTTTCCTTTTTATTACTTTTCCTATTTCAAATATATTAATTCTATATTTTTAATATCTTTTACTTTTTTCATTTTCTTGAATTTCACTTCCCTGCTACTATAGCTACAGCTCAGTTCTCCTCCTAAGTGACCTTCACCAAAGTGCATTTTTATATTATCATTTATCTCTACTACTATACTCCAAGTCCGAGCTGTTGTAGGCGGTATTTCAAAACTCAAAAATTTTATCTTCTTTATCTCACTTCCCTCTACTAACTCTATATTATCCAAAATATATTGTGCCACTCTTTCTTGGTCTTGTCTTATTAATCTTTTTTCTTCTTGGTGATGTTTAAACCAATGCATAGAGCCCAGCAGCACAAACATTACTGTCATTGTAACTAACGCAATTTTTATGGCCTTTTTCATTATCTCTCCTCCTCTTTTTTTATAATTATATCATATTTTCTTATTATTATTTGACTTATTTAATTTAGTATAAATCTTCCTTTTTACACTAAAAATGTCGAGTAGTTTTTTACTACTCGGCATTCTTTTATAATAATTTGCTATTTATGTATTTTATCTATTTTTGATATTATTTTCTTCATCATATAATTTCCCTTTGGCTGGAGTAAGTTTAGCTAATTTAGGTGACACACTCATCACCCCATGTTCTAACTTTCCTCTCGAGGGATATTTATTTAATGTTGTTTCAACATCTAATTCTGGATCATCATTAATTATAACTCTAACTGTTAGCCCTCCCATCGGATTCTTATGAGTATAACTCTCATCTATTTTGTAACTTTTTATTTTACCTTCCGACGTAAAAGCTTTTTCGTCCATTATTTTCAGCATATTTTCTATTGCCGCTTTTCCTTCTTCTCCATGTGCTATACTTTTTATTCTATATTTATCCATTTGTATTTTTCCGATTATCATCGTCGCTATTATTGCTATTGTAGTTAATATACCTATCAATACTTTCTTCATTCTGCTACACCTTTCTTTTCTTACTATTTTTTATTGTTCCCTCTTAGTTCTTGACTTAATTTTGGTGAAACTGCTTTTGAATTTATTTCATATTTTTCACTTGATAAATACTTTTCCAAAGTTGTATTTATCATCATCTATTTATCATCATTTACTACAATTGAAATATTTACTCCTCCCATTGGATTTCGCTCTGTATAGCTATCATCTATTTTGTAACTTTTTATTTTACCTTCCGACGTAAAGGCTTTTTCGTCCATTATTTTCAGCATATTTTCTATTGCCGCTTTTCCTTCTTCTCCATGCGTTATGCTTTTCACTCTATATTTATCTATTTGTATTTTTCCAATTATTAATAGAGCAATTACTGCAATTACAGTTAATATTCTTATTACTATCTTTCTCATTATTTTGTTCCTTCTGTTCTATATACTATATCCTAAATTCTCAATTCCCTAAATACATAATATAGCTATTTGAAGATAGCTCCTATGCTTTATTTTACTATTTATGCCCGCTCTCTTCTACTATCTTTTCAGAAAAATCCATTTTTTCAGTATCATCTTTTATAATTATCGTATGAAAATATGTTTTATCTTTTTCGCTATATTCCCCTCTTATATCAAAGCTCACTTTTTGTTTATTTAATCCTAAATAATTATCTATTTCCTTGTTTGTAAATAAGTATTTTATATTATATCTACCTGTTTCGAAACTAAACCCTTTTTCTTTTACTTCTAATTTCTTCAATATATCTTTATTCAGTTTCAACTTTTGAAATAAGAAATAGTTTTGAGGCAATAACTCATTTATTAACTCTGGTTTTTCCAAAACTAAACCTTTATCTTTTATATATTCTACTTTACTTTCTTTTACTATTATTTCCTTATAAGGACTTAACTCTATTTGTACTTTTTTTATTATCCCTTCGATTTTTTTTGTATCTTTATTTCCTTTTATTTCCATCTCTAGTCTATAAGCAACTCCATTTTCTTTAAATAGTCTTATTTGTTCTATCCTAAATCCATTCGGAAATTTCTCAAATAAATCTTCTGGATTTTCTGTTGGATAAACTTTTTCTATATCCGATACTTGTTTTTCTATCCATGATTTACTTCCCATGCCCATAATTCCGCAACCAATTAGAGTACTGATTATTATAATGCTCATTATTAATGTTATTATCTTTTTCATTATTTTGACTATTTTCCTTTTTATTTTTATCTATTATACCATACTTTTATCTTAATCATTTATTTAATCATAAAAAATAAGATACTACCTACTTTTGATAGTACCTTTGTTTTTTAACATTATTATATTAAATATTTTTCAGTTTTTTCCCTATTTTACTATACTCCGTTTACAATACGCTCAATTTTTTCAAAACAAACTCATCGAAGAAGTGTTCTTGAAGTACTTCATGTTCAAATTTTCGGTAATGAATAATTTCTTTATTCGGTAACAATTCCAATAATTTATCTTGGCATTTTTTCGGTGTTCTTACGTTAAGATGTGAGTAACCATAATAAACTTGTGCTTCTACTTCTTTTGCATAATTAAGAATATCTATTTCACTTAAACGATCTAACATATATTCTTCTTTTTCTGGATAATTGCGATTATAATCACGAATAGCTTCGTAAATTCCCACGTCAGCATTTTCTTTAAAAATAGTTTCAAAATCTATATTTTGAGCGTTTGAAATAAATAATCTTTCTATGCCTTTTGTTACTGCAGCCGCAACTAAGCCTACACTAGCTCCTTGTCCTATTCCTAAAACATTAATCTCTAATTCAGGAAATTCTTTTTTTAACACTACTACTAAATCTATTGCATCTTGATAAACAAAATTATAATATAATTCATCATTTTGATTGTTTAAAAATGGGAAATAAATCGAAGCGGGTTGTCTATTTTCACTTCGCCCTACTTGTCCTCGAACATGTAATGAAGCTACTGCATAATCAAGTATTGCGTATCTCCCCAGGTTAAGATAATCTTTTGGGAAAGCTTTGTAATCTGGTATTTCTATAAACAAACCTCGCGCTTGTCCTTTAGGAACCATTACTTCTGCATAAATTTTTGAATTATCCACCGCCGTATAGGTTAATTCATAGTAATCCGACCTTGGATGATTATCAGCAATTTTGTTCAGATTATATTCAAATTGTCTATTTTTTTCTAATTTCACTAGTTCTTATCCTCCTCTTAGATTTTCTACAACTTAGCAAAATATGTAAGTTTGCAGACTTGTTTTCTTTGCTTGTCTTCCAATAAAAATCTTGCCGTTTTTGTATTAAAATCCGGTATGTTTTCGTGACCGTATTTTTTATATAAAACCAACTCTTTTTCACAATTCAAATTGTTATACACTGCAAACTGTGTTTCTATCGGACAAATAACATCGATATTGCTGGCTCCAAATAGTACTTTCGACTTTACTCTCGGCGCAAAGTTTTTCGCATCTATATACGCTAATCTATTAAATAGTTTCTCATCATTTTCCCCTGTTGAACTGAACCAGCGTGTATAATAACGGATACTCTCATAGGCGACTAAATCTAGATCAAGATCATAAACTTTTTTCATATCAGATAAAAACGGATAAAGAATTATACATTTTTTTATGTCGTTCAAACCTGCGCACATTGTGGCAAAGCCCCCACCTTGTGAGCCACCAGCACAATTTATATTATTAGCATCTATCCCCTCAATATCTTTCGCAATACGAATAAGCAAGCACATATCAAGAATGTTTTTAACATAAATCATATTATCCAACTCATCATCAATACCAGCAACGATATGCCCTGCGACAGTGGTTCCAAGAATACCACCTATATCTTGACTTTTTCCACCTTGACCTCGAAAGTCCATTGCAAAAACCGCATAACCTAAAGAAGCATACGCTGTTTTTTCAAACCAATTTCGATTACATCCTGGATAACCGTGGAAATAAAATAAGGCTGGAACTTCACCATTACTCACAGGTTTTATAAATTTTGCATAAATACGCGCTCCATCAAAACTTGTAAAATACAAATCGTAGTATTTTACATTATCGAAGTTTGAAAACTCGACCTCTGTTAGCTCATAATCCAATGGTACACTATTTATAAATTCTAGCTTTTTATCCCAATAACTGTCAAAATCCAAAGGTCTATCCCAACTTCCTAAATATTCAGTAATATCCATAAAAACTCCTTTCTATTTCGTTCTGCAATTAAATTATAACCGCTTCTTACAAATATCACAATAATTATTTTCTAATTTATAAAAAGCAGCCCTAAATATTTTAGGGCTGCTTTTTATTGTGTAAGTTTGTTATTTAATCAAATTAATTTATTATTTTGCTTCTTTTACGTATTCATGATCTTTAGTGTGAATAGTAAGTCCAGTAATATTTTTAGTAGATTTAAAGAAGAAACTACAGATATAACCGAATACCAATGCACTTAAGAATGAGAATCCAGAGAAGATAAATGGACTTTGTTTAGCATAAGTTGTAAAGTCTTGGATGTACCAACATACAAGTCCTGCTACTAATAACCCTAATAATGCTCCCGCTCCATTTGCACGTTTAGTAAAGATACCAAGTGCGAATGTACCAGCTAAAGGCACCCCTAGAAGTCCGATATATTTAAGGAATAAATCCCAAGTTTCTTTTTGGTTAGAGTTTACGAAGTATAATGCTGCGATTGTTCCTAATACACCAGCTACGATGATAATAACACGAGCTAAAAGAACGTCTTGTTTAGCATCTTTACTTAATCCAAAGAAACGTTGTTTAATGTCAACTGTAATACAAGCTGAAATTGAGTTTAAACTTGATGCGATAGTTGATTGAGCGGCCGCTAAAATAGCTGCAATAACTAATCCAGCAACCCCTGCAGGTAACGCAGTTAAGATGAAGTAAGGCACTAAAGCTGTTGTATTAGCTGCTTTACCTACTACTTCAGCGTTCATAAAGTCTGGTAATTTTGTTACAGCATGGCTACCTTTGTAGAAGCTGTAAAGAACTGTTCCCATTCCGTAGAAGATTGGAATTGAGATGAACGCTAATAATCCATTTGTCCAAAGTGATTTATTAGTTTCTTCAACTGACTCTGTAGTACTATAACGTTGAACTACGTCTTGAGAAGCTGTATATTGTTGTAAACTGTTAAACACTGATCCAATGAAGATAATTGGAATAGTAGCTGCAGTTAATGACCAGCTAAATTTCTCAGCAGTTACAATTTTACCATTTGCTAGAGCATCTTGAGTAATGTGTCCAAATCCACCTACGTGGTATGCCCCTAAAATAATTACTAAAACAGCTCCTCCAAGTAAGATAATACCTTGGATAACGTCTGTCCAAATAACCCCTTCTACTCCTCCTAAGAATGAGTAAACCACACAAAGTAATCCGATAACCGCACATACTAAGAATGGGTTAAGTGTTGATACCGATGTAATAGCAACTGTTGGTAAATAAATAACGATAGCTACACGTCCAATATGAAATAGTGAGAATAACACACTTCCTACTACACGTACACTAGGATTAAAACGTTCTTCTAAATATTCATACGCTGTCGTTACATTTAATTTTCTAAAGAATGGAACATAGTAGTGAATTAATATCGGAATAATTGCGATAATTGAAAAGTTCCCTGCTGCATATGTCCAGTCACCGTTAAATGCTTTTTCCGGTGTTGCCATAAATGTGATTGCCGATAATGTTGTTGCATAAATTGAGAATCCTACTGCCCAAGATGGAATATTTCCTCCGGCTTTAAAGAATTCGTCCGTGCTTTCACCCGCTTTTTTAGTGAAATACATACCTACTGCTAGCATAGCTAGTAAATATAGTGCTAAAACTATACTGTTTAACGTACCAAATCCTACTTTATCCATGGTACCTTCCTCCTATTTTTTAAAACATATTTACTTCTAGGCACTTCGCCTTATATTTTCCCCTTAACCTATTTACTCCTACATTAATAATTAAAGATTGTAATCTTTAACTAATTTTTCTACCTCTGCTACTTTTGCTGGGTCGAATACTTTCATAGGTTGTTTACAATAACCAGCATCGATACCTTTTACTTTTAAAATTTCTTTTAGAGTTTGGTATAATCCTAGTTCTAAAACTTTTTCAATTACATCGTTAGCTTGATGTTGAAGTTCATAAGCTTCTGCAACTTTACCTTCTTTAGCAAGTTCGAAGATTTTTTTACTTGTTTGTCCATTTACGTTGTAAGTAGAACCGATAGCTCCATCTACTCCTGTAATAGCCGCTTGAACTAACATTTCATCAAATCCAGACCAGATAAGTTTATCTGGGAATCTTCTTCTAAATCTTTCAAGTTGGTAGAAGTCAGCCGCTGTGTATTTAACACCGATAACTTTTTCATCTTCAAATAATTCAGCAAATTGATCTAAACTAATTTTAACCCCTGTTAAGAAAGGTATGTAGTAAAGAATCATGCTGTTGTCTGTTGCATCGATAATTGTTTTGTAGTAATGTTTGATTTCGTTGAATGATAATGGATAGTAGAATGGAGTAACTGCTGATAATGAATCATACCCTAATTCTGTTGCATATTTAGCAAGTTCTACCGCTTCGTTTAAATCTAATGATCCAACTTGAGCGATAAGATTTACTCTATCTCCTACTACTTCTTTTACAAATTTAAAAATTTGTTTCTTTTGAGCAGTGTTTAATAAGAAGTTTTCCCCACTACTTCCATTAACATATAATCCATCAACCTTACTAACGTTGATATTGTGCTCGATTACTTGACGTAACCCCTCTTCTTTTACCTCACCATTTTCGTCAAATGGGATAAGCAATGCTGAATACAGCCCTTTTAAATCTTTCATTATAAAAACCTCCGTTATTTGCTTTTTAGCTTTTTATTTAACACATTAAATTTTAACACACTTATATTGTAAAACGTTTTCTATCGTTTGTCAAGGCAAAAATTCTAATTTTTTATTTTTTTTAAAACCCTTTTGCTCCTTATATTAATAAAGTAGTATCCACTATTACTTCACTTCCATAAATCGCCTTTTAGGTATTTATCTCTCACCGCAATATAGAAGCTAATTATTTAACACATTAAAATACGTTAACTCTTTAACTCTTTAAATACTTTTTAGCTATCAACTCCCCTCTGACATTAATTAGGCATAATAAAAAGCAATGACAAACATTTCTTTGCCATCACTTTTCTCTATTCTATGATTAAGGGTAATTATCTATCATAACTTCCTATAAGCAGCATATCTCCATCTAACAGACAATCGCTACATTGAGTTGTCAAAATAAAACTATCTCCTTTTTTAATATCATAAACAATATCTTCTACCTTAATACGTCCTTGACCTTCTAGTACTGTGAATAAATTCCCTGTATCGTTTTTTGTTAACTCTGCCTCTCCTGATACTTCGATTTTATAAACACCAAAATATCTTTCTTCTGCAAGTTGAGTTACTTTTATATTTCCAACTTCATAAACTTCTTGATCTAGCTCAACTTTTTCAAAAGGAACTGTCGTTACATCTTTTGTTTTTTCTATATGTAGTTCACGTTTGTTACCATCTTTATCCGTACGGTCATAATCATAAACTCTATACGTTGTATCAGAATTTTGTTGCACTTCATAAATTAAGTTCCCTGCACCTATTGCGTGTAAAGTTCCCGCCGGAATATAGAAGAAATCACCTTTTTTTACCTTATCTCTAATAAATAGATCATCCCATTTTTCTTCATCAATACTACGATTGAACTCTTCTTTTGTTTTTGCTGTATGACCATAGATTAATTCTGCATTTTCTTTCGCATCAAGAACATACCAACATTCTGTTTTCCCTAATTCACCATTTTCATTTACACGTGCATAGTCATCTTCTGGGTGAACTTGCACAGATAGGTAATCACTTGCATCTAAAATTTTTACCAACAATGGAAATTTATCGTATTTTTTCTTAGTAAAAAGCTCCGGTCTTTTCTCGTAAGCTTCTTTTAATGTTAAACCTTTTAATTCACCATTTTTTATTAAAGAGCTACCATTTTCATGTGCGGCAATTACCCATGCCTCACCTATATTTCCTTCCGGAATATCGTAGTTGAATTTCTCCAGGTTTCTTCCTCCCCATATTCTTTCAGCAAATACCGGTTCTAAGAATATTATTGTATCCATAACTATCTCCTCATCATAAATATTTTCTACATTTTCTCTGCTTTTTTATAATAACATAAAAAAACTATATTGGCTATTCTGTCTCTACCCTTATTTACTAAAATACACGACTTCTAATATTTTAACGATTTATTTAGGCTTCTATAATCCGTGATTTTTCTTTCCTTAATCAAAAACTAAAGAAACTATTTCTATTTTTTTATTTTTATGTTAATATATCAATGAAAAACATTTTAAAAATAAATATAATAAAGAGTCTTTGGCTATAAGTCCTTATTTATAAACAATCTATTTAGGCTCTGAAATTAAGAAAGTAGGTATTATATGTATTTAGGAATAGATATTGGTGGAACAAGTATTAAATTTGCTGTTTTTGATGATAATTACAAAATTATCCATTACGAAACTTGTAAAACACCTGATAATGTAACAGTAAAAATCACTGACGAAATGTTTAGAATCGCTAGCAAGATCCGTGAAAGCTATAACTTCAACGCAGCTGGAATCTCAGCCGCTGGAGTAATCGATAACATAAATATGGAAGTTATTCGTGCAGCTCCGACTATTAAAAACTACGTGGGCACAAACTTCAAAAAAGATTTCGGAGACCGTCTAGGTATAGATGTTTATGTTGATAATGATGTAAACTGTGCACTTCTTGGTGAACAATGGCTAGGTGGAGCAAAAGGTCTTGATGAAGTATTCTGTATGGCGTTAGGAACAGGTATCGGTGGTGCTTACTACTTAAACAGCTTACCATTCGGTTCTAACTTTGGTGTTGGAGAAATCGGAGCATCTGTCTACGATGTTGAAACTGATACAACATATGAACAACGCGCCTCTACAATCGCGCTTGACCGTAAAATTAAAGCAGAAATGTATGACGGTCTTAGCGTTATCGAATTTTTCGATCTTTGTAAACGCGAGGACACTAACGCCCTAAAAATTCTTGATGAATGGTTATACGAAGTAGCTCGCGGTATCGTTAATCTTCTATGTATTTTAGATCCGAAATATATCGTTATCGGCGGAGCAGTTTCTGCTCAAGGAGATTATCTTCTTAACAAACTTGAAGCAAAAGTAAGAGAACTACACCCGATAAAAATTAACAAAACTAAATTCTTAGCTGCTGCACTTGGAAACGACGCAGCTCTATACGGTGCTATAAGCCCATTTGTTAAAAAATAAATCCATTGAAGAAGAAACTTAAATCTTAGATTTAGGTTTCTTTTTATACCTATAGCTTTCTCTTTTTCTCATTTCGAATAATCTTTTGTTAAATACACCAACATTTCTTTATATCTCCCAAAAAATTTTTATTAAAAATTTCTATTTTATCTTTACAAAATTCCCTTTAAATGATATTATAAAATTGAATTAACACATTAAATTTTAGGGGATTTTATTTATATTATTAACTAGGAGGTTTACTTTTGAAAAAATACGAAAAGATTATTAATGATATTATTTTGAAAATACAAACTGGTATGTTTAAAGAGGGAGAACAACTTTATACAGAAAAAGAAATCAAAGAAATTTACAACGTAAGTAGTACGACTGCTGTACGAGTTCTGAATGAGTTGGAAACTGCAGGATATATTTTTAGAATCCAAGGTAAAGGAAGTTTTGTTAATAAAACATTAGTTAATAAAAAAGTCTACGTGACAGAAAACAACAACTTCCACAAACACTTTAAAGAATCTGTTTCTGAACATTCTGATGTTATAGAAGCGGAAATTATTCAGGATAAAGAACTTTGTGCGAAATTAAAAATTAAAAATCAAAAATTACTGAAAGTTGTCCGTATCAAATATATCGGAAATGTTAGTTGGGCTCATCAAACTAACTATATTCCACTTAAATATTTACCAGACATCAATATAGCTGATATAGACGGATTCAAAGAATTGGCAACAATGATTAGAAAAAAATATCGTATCGATATTCACCAAGAAAAATCTAAAAAATACATGAAAGTTGTAGTTGATCCACCAAAACAAGTTGCTGACTTCATCGCAAAAGAAGGTGAGCCTTGTTTCGAGTTTGACAGATATACTTATTTTTCTGACGGAAATATCTTTGAATATGTGAAAATTTATATAAACTACAAATACTACAGCTTAACAATTAAAGATTAAAAGGATACTTGAATTTAGGGCTGTGCCTATAACTAAAAATGTTTAATCCTACAACAAATATATGTTTTAGGTAAATCAGCAACAAAAAAGAGAACTATACTTCAAATAGGTATGGTTCTCTTTTTCTATAATTTTATTAGATATTTTCTTTTAACAATTAAAACTATCGTTAAACTTTTGGATTGTAATTAACTCCAAACTATCCCAAAAACTCATCTTTCTCTATTGTTAGTCTTCCCATATTGCTCCTTGAATATGAACTACCACTATACTTCTGCCAATCTGTTAAAACTGTATCTAACAGTTCGTCTGATTTTTTCTGTAAGTATTCTTTTGTGATATTATGCTTTTCTAATAGTTCTCTTGTTTGTTTTTTCTCATCATCTACACGTGGGACGTTTCCCCCACGGAAAGTCACAGTATTCCTCAATTTATAGGTAACCATATCATACAGGTAGTTTATTTCTAGATATACCTCCTCGGCGATTAATGTTGAGCTAATTAAGAATATTTTCTTTTCATCGCTAAAATTCGATAAAAAAATTCCTACATTACTTCCATTAACTTGTTCTTTATAATCTAGGTCTACCATATCTACTCCTCTATCGTCTCTGCGTATAGGTTTTATCTGCGGCATATTATCTACTGTTCTAAGTGGTAATAAGTTATAATATGAGTTATACATCTCTTCAAATGTATTTCTATTATTTATTTTATGATATCCAATACTACCTATTAATACTACCGTTGTTATTATAAATATTTTCCAGCTCTTACTTAGTTTTTTCATTATACCACTCTACTTTTCACCATAATAATCCTGAATATCATTTTGATTATTTTTTTATGAATATAAGATTAACATTATTTTTCTCCGGCTTTATAAACATCATCCAATAGTTTGTTTATTTCTTGCTTTATCTCTTTTTCATACTTATTCTTCTCTTCTTCAGTTGCCAGCCTACTACTCTTATCTCTACCTTGATCTATAGCACTGTCAATTATACTCATATCCCTATCAAAAATTATGAGGTTACGATATCCATTTATATATACATATATTTTTTTACTATTTGTAGGAGATTGAATAATGAATTTTGTTTCTCTTTTAGTTTCTAGCTTTGGAATTCTATCCATCATCTTTAAATCATAATCATCTACTTGATATCCTGCCTTTCTTATTTGTTCAGCATATCTCGTTGTATTCATCAACCTGTCTAATTGTTCGAATTCATTACCTTTATTGTTTTCTTTTGTTAAGACTTTAGGAGCTGCTAATACATCATACAAAACGACTATTACTGGAGCTACCATAAATAGTAATAATATTACTTTAAAAAATCTACTCAACATTATTAAACTTACCTCTCTAAATAATCAAAGAAATTTCCTTGATGTCTTTTTTTATCTATTATATCATATTTTTATTATATCCTTTGATTTATTTAGTTTAGTGCGAAAATTCTTGTTTACACAAAAAATGCCAAGTAGTTTTTTCTACTTGGCATTCTTTCAAAACAATTTTTTGTATCTTGTATTTTATATAATTATAATTTGTTATCCCAAAAATTCATCTTTTTCTCTTGTTAGTCTACCCTTATTTCTTGACTTAATTTTGGAGAAACTGCTTTTGAATTTATTTCATATTTCTCACTTGATGAATATTTTTCTAGAGTTGTATTTATTATCATCTCTTTATCTCCATTCACTATATATAGAAAGGTTTATACCTCCCATAGGATTTTCCTCTGTATAACTATCATCTATTTTATAACTTTTTATTCCCCCTTCGGATGTTAACGCCTTTTCATCTAACCCTTTTAGCATATCCTCTATCACCGCTTTCGCTTCTTCTCCATGTGCTATACTTGTTATTTTATATGCATCAATTTTTATCTTTCCAATTATTAATATCACAATTATTGCTATTGTAGTCACTATACCTACCAATACCTTCTTCATTTTTTCACCCTTTCTTATAAATTATTTCTATATTCTTTATACTTATATCCGTTCCTTTAAATATATTATTTTTATCTTTTTTTCTTTTCTCATGTTCTTTACTAATATATTTAACTTCCCTATCACTATATATAACGCTTAGTTCATCCCCCAACTTATTTTCACTAAGGTGAATGGTTATAGTGTCGTTTATCTCCACATCTATCGACCAAGTTTGTGCTGCTGTATTTGGTTTTTCAAACTCCAAAAATTTTATCTTTTTTATCTTGTTTCCGTCTACCAACTCTACATTATCCAATATATGTTGCGCTACCCTGTCTTGTTCGTATGTACTTACTTCTTCTTTCTTTTGACATCCTGATAATATTGTAATTATTAAAATACTTAGTATAACTAATATATTCTTTTTCATGACTTTCTTCCTTTCTATGTTTCGTTTTTTCCTTATTATATCATATTTCTTATCAAAAAAAATAGAACCCTCAATCTCACCTATTACTTGAAATTCGTGTTCTATCTTATGCTATTACTATCTTGCTTGTATCGACTTCTCCTCTATCATTTACTGGAGCCACTGCCATTGCTTGCATTCCATTATTTTGGTTGTCTTCTACTTTTAGGCTTTTGAAGTTGTTATTGGATCGACTTCCTTCAAGTGTATCTCCTTCTTTCCAAGATCTTGATACTTTTTTTGTATCTACTTCATACACACTATTGGATAAATACTTATATTCACTATCTCTCATTACTTTTCTACCTCATAATAAATTATTTCCACATTTTCTATATCAATAGTACTCTTATTATTTCCCTTCTTTTTCTTTAATTGTTCTCCTTTACTTTCTGATGTATGTTGCCCCACCCCTATTTTATCATCAGTTGAGATTTTACTAATAGTGTAAGTAACATATATTTTATCGTTTACAATAGCATCTACACTCCACATTCTTGTTGAAGTATTTTGAGAAAAATTTAAAAATTCTATTTTCTTGATATCTTCATAATTTTTCACTGTATATTCTGCGATTCTTTTTTGTTCTGATTTTATTTCCGAATTACTCACCTTATCCTGACATCCTACTAACGTTATTATTATCAAAACACTTAGTATGACTAATATATTCTTTTTCATGACTTTCTCCCTTTCTATTTTCCATCCACCTTATTATAGCATACTTTTTATTTTTCTTTTTGCATAAAAATAGGGCTTTGTTTTTTCGAAATATTTTATCACCTGAAGAATTAACTTATCTACACCTTTCATTCTAGCAATATATTCAAACAAAAAAGACTTTACTCTTAACTGATAAGAATACAGTCTAAATTTTGTCTATTTTTCCCAAGCGCGTCCTTCAACGTAGCTTGATTTTTTATAATTTTGTTTTATCGGTTTACTCGGCATAACTATTACTAATAAAAAATATAATAATATTGGACTTCCAAAAGAAAAGATACTCGCAATTAAGAATAACGCTCTTAACAAACTTACACTTATTCCGAATCTCTGACCAAGCCCATTGCATACACCGGTAATCATCGCACCATTATAAACTTTATATATTTGTTTTTTTTCTAGAAATTCAAGAAAATTATTCCATATTCTATTTAATGACTCTATCATAGCAAACTCCTCCTCGCCATAACTTTTACACTTATAATTTTTCATTTATCTACTTTAGTGAACTTATTATATATCCGAAACTTAAAATAAAGTTTATAAATTCTACAACTTGCTTTGCTAGCTTTGACATATTTACTCTCTTCGCTAAAATTATACACCTAAAATAAATACTAATCAATATTTTTAACACGTTTTCTATTTGAATATCTGTATAGATGTCAAACATTTGTTACAAAAATACATTAAAAAAATATTTCTTTCCTAATGTAGCTTTAACCTAATGATTTTGCTTGTACTCT
>ERZ773100.10-NODE-10-length-149456-cov-6.107549_pt1 | contig 149456 bp, 147 predicted proteins | sample MGYA00511119_ERZ773100 | MGnify/ENA primary metagenome ERZ773100 (study PRJEB29015, sample SAMEA2738000) | human oral metagenome | biome: human oral; feature: human-associated habitat; material: dental | place: China | collected 2111 ...
CTTTAAAAAAATATGGCAATCGCGGTATTGACGGTAGAGAAAATTTACCAAAAGAACATGAAGTCGTAACTTTTCTGCACGATTAAATATAAAGGATAAAAAATGGCGCTATAGCAATAAGCAAGGTGAGAATTATAAAGTCACGTTGATAGATGCAAGAAAAGGATAAATAGTTTTTTATCCGATCAGAATTCAGCTCGGTAAATTTTAAAATTTAGCGCAGCGAAAGGCTAAAATTTGATAAGAGATCACGACAAAGTGTTTTTAAAAGTGCCGAAATGAAACGCGATATAAAAGCCGAATTGATCTTAAAAGCTATAAATTAGGGGCTAGGGTGATAAAAGAGTTCATTAAAAAATGTTTTGAGCTAAAAGGGGTGAGGATTTTATTCTGGATCGCCTTGCTCTTTTTTACAATAGATTGTTTGGGCGTTATATTTGCCAGCATAGACGCGGTTTTTTTGGCGGAGTATAGCGGTTACGATATCGCGCATCCGTTTTCTATCGTTTTAAAAGCTTTTGAACTAACGTGGCACGAAGAAGCGAGCGATAGCGAAAGCGATATTTTTGGCGCTATGGTGTTGTACCTATTTTGCGCGACGGTAATTTGCCTCCTATCATCTGCTGCTTCATATTTTCAAAGATAAAGACTTTTATTCTACTGGATAAAATATCCGGCGCATCCGCATTTTTTATAAGTTTATTTTATACTTATTCGCTGACCGTAATAATCCTAGCAAAAGCGGGTTTTACTTGGTTGGGTCATCTGTTTGATCGCTCAAATTTTAATTTTAATATAATGATGATAAGCGCTTTATCATCGCTAATAATAGCGTCTGCAACGGTTTTTATTCTAAAAAGAAGAGATAAAATTTAATGCAGATAAGTTTATGGGATCATCTTTTTCGGCTAAATTTTACATAAATTAATACGTAAAATTTTATGAATAGGGCTCGAGAAATGGAAATTTAAAAGGGCAAATTTTGAAATGATCTTGAAATTTGTCTCTGCTTCAGATTTGAAATTTCAAGTTGCACAGTTTGGAATTTTGATCATTGACTTCAAATTTTAAAATTTTAATCCCGCCTACTTTCTTAAATTTTATAATCTAAAATCCTCGTGTTTCAAACCATGCAGCTTGAAGTCGCTGCTTCTTAAATTTAAAATTCTAAGCTCTGGGATACGGAACCCTACTCGATAAATTTTAAAATCTAAGCCGGAATTTAATTTGGTAAAAATTTTATCAGGTAGAATTCGGCTCGGTAAATTCTATTAAATGCTCCTATAGGAGAGAAAAATATGAAATCTCAAATACAGCATTTCAATTTCCAACGGGATGGAATTCTACAGCACGAATTTTGCCATTTTTCTAGGTAAAAAGTGTTAGGAGTATATATTTTTATGCCTTAAAATGGACTAAATTTAAAAAAGCGCCGATTGCTCAATGCCCAAGATTTCGGCATTTCAAAATCTTAAAAGCAACTTTATCGCTATCTATATGTATCGTGAGTGCAAATGTTAAAATCTAAATATAAAGATATTCAAAAATCGAAGTGTGAATAATAAAAAGCTGAAATTTTAAAAGCATATGCGTTTTTAAAGCCAATTCGTTCGCCGTTCCGTGCTTCAGATCAAATTTATTTTAAAAGCACATGCATCTTAAGAGGGCACAATCTATAGGCGCAAGTGATTCTAGTCAAAATTTCAAAAGCACGAATGAGCTTAAACCCCCAACCTACCGCCATACCAACCCCTCGTAAGGCACGCCTTCACAGACGTATTTTTTAATCTGATTTGCCTCGCGACGGATAATTTGACGCCAGGTTAAGCTCTGTCCCGCTACGTTCGCGCAAGATGATAGTTTCTCAATTATTTTTAGCTCGATTTTTTGCACCGCTTCTTTACCGAATCGAATACGCCCCGCATCCGTTTCAAAATCTTTTGCCGTAATCTCGCGCTTGTTTAACATTCCAAAAATTAATCTATCTCCTAAGATCGGCTTAAAAATCTCTGCAAGATCAAGACGCAGGCTTAACGCGCGGTAGTTTGGCTCGTGCAAAAAGCTGATGCGCGGATCAAGCTCGGTTTTGTAAATTTCGCTGAGGCAGACGTTATAAATGCGCGTATTTACATAGCTAATGAGGGCATTAATTTTATCTGCCGGCGGGCGTTTGGAACGCGTCGTAAATTTAAAACTGCACTGATCCTCGATGATTTCGTTCCAAGCCGCGAAATACTGCTTGGCAAAGCCGCCTTCCACCGCCATTACCGCTGCTATGTCGCAGGTGCGCGCTAGGGCATCCAGATGCGGCGCAGTATCGAGCGAGACGCCGTAAGCCTTGCAATTAATGGCTGCATTTAAGATGCGAGCGCGAGTAATCTCTCGAGCGATAAAAAGGCGCTTAGAAAGATCGTCAAAAGCCCGCAGCTGCGCCAAAAGCACAAAGCCGCTTTTATTTACAGAATTTGAAGTGTTCGGGAAAAAACTGCCGCGAAAGCTCTGATAGGCGCTAAAAATATGCAGCAAAATGTTATTATCAGCCAAAAACGCCATAGTATAAGTGTCAAGCTCTACCCGAGCCAAAATATAAATTTCATCAATTGCGTTAATCGGCAAAATTTTACTAGTTAAAATTCCGCCCTCGTCATTAAATTTATCGAAGTATAGATTATTATCTTTGCGGCGCAATCGACCTGGGCTTAAAATAAAATGCGTGCGATCCGATTTTTGCATACTTTATCCTTAAATTTTAGCTGAATATTGCCTCGTTTTTATCGCACCCGATGACGAGACGCTGTGAATATTTAAGCGAATTAAAAGTATAAATTACTACCGAATCAAGCTTGCTGGCGCATTCTTTTTGCAAAATTGCTATTAATTTTTTAAGATCGCTCGCTCTGATTTCGCCTTCGAAAACGCTAAATTGCACGCGAGGCAGAAACTTCTCGACCGCCTTTCGGATGCGCGCAGCGTTATTTTTCTCCTTTTCGTCGCTGCTTGAAATATCGTAAAATAAAATAGCGTACATTCTATCTCCTAAATGCAATAATCACGATAAGCGCAACTCTCGCAAATCTTTTGCGGGCTAAATTTAGGCGGCTTTGGCTCGTTTACAAGGGCGGCGATGCTGTTTAGAATTGTTTCGATTTTAGTGAAATTTTCGGCGCTGTCCTCAATGGCTATGACGGTTTTGCCGCTAATTAATTTGCCTTTCACCTCTTTTAAATTTAAGCCTGTTTTTAAAAGATAGATATAAAAAAGTAGCTGCATCTTGCCTGCTTCTGGATTTTTTAGGCTCTTTTTATATTCGGTGATGAGATAATGTCCGCGCTGCTTGGAAAGCTTGTCGAATTTCAAATTTGAAAATGCAAAGTCCTGCAAATCGTTCTCTTTGATATCCGCTAGTGCCTTGCCCATCAGCACGTTTTCATCCTCCTGATTGGCGTGAATATTGTGTGCGTAAAGCCACGCCTCGCGCTTGCAGGTGATGTAATAATTCACAAGCGTGCCGGTAATTTGGTCCTTGCAAAACATTAGTCGAAAAACTCATTCTTGAGATTTAAGGCGGCATCCTTTTTAATCCCGAAATTATTATTGTATGAAGTATCGCCAAATGGTAAATAATAGACATCTTTTAGCCCATCAATACGCTTTATATTTAAACGCTTTGCATCAAATTCTGTGATATTTACACCAAATCTATTAATTTTCTTAATAGTATTCGTAAATATATCTTTCTTATTAAATTTGTCCATATCAAGCCTATTGATTTCAAAAATTTCATTTTGAAATTCTTTAATATAATCTTCTTTTGGCTCAATTATTACTAAAATTTTAAGCCTATCATCCATCGCCTCGCTAATCTTTTCGTTTATATCGTAAAATCCGAGCTCTCGCATCTGTTCCGCCAAAAGTAAGCTCTCTAGGCTTTGCTTTATGGCGCTGAAATACCTAGTGGAAATATCTAAAATTTCGCTTTCGATGATATCTCTTTGCTTTAGAATTTTTACCAAAATAGTATCGCTAATACGTTTTAAATCACCGTAAATGAGATCGGAATAGTCGCAAATATCGTTAAATACGTATAATTCTCCCAGAGCTGTGAAATTTCTATTTATACGACCGGCAGTTTGGATAATCGAGCTAATGGGTGCTATCTCTCTAAATCCGACATCAAAATCCAAATCCACGCCAGCTTCGATAGACTGCGTAGAAATTAGCAAGATCGGATCACCGTGCCCACTTTTATTTTTAGTAACTGCATCTTTTATATTTTCGATATTTTTTCGTTTGTGATCGTCGCACATATATCCGTTTAGGCAAAAAACTTTAAATTCATCGTAAAATTCCAAAAATAGCTCTTGCGCTTTTTTAATGGTATTTACGACGACTAGTGTATTTTTGCTTTTTGCCGATTGTTTAATCTTATCTTTTAAAGCACTCTCATTACCATCAAACCACTTTAAAACGTATCTATTTTGATCTTTGAAATAATCCAAATTTGAAATTTCTTTAAATTTAGTCGCATCAACAATAGGCATCGTAGCGGACATAAAGATAAAAATGCAGCCAAATTTCTCCGCTATCATCTCGCAAAGTTTCATAAAATCCGCCCTAAACTTATACGGTACCGCCTGCGCTTCATCGATTATTATTACACTATTTTTTAATCGGTTAAATTTTACGCTATCTTTATTTTTGTTTCCAAAGAGTGCAAATATAAATTGATATAGCGTAGTTACGTTGATATCTCCGCTAAAGGAATCCATCAAAAATTTAACTTTAGAATAGCGATCTTGCGGAGTGCTTTCATCTATCGTAGTTTTGTGATGAATTTTATGAATTAATATATTTTTATCGTCTTTGAAAATCTCTTTTATCTCATCATAAACTTGATCTATGATAGCCGTAAACGGCAGCACATAAATAATACGTTCTTTATTAAATTTGGCGGCAAAATTTAGCGCAGTCAAAGTCTTGCCGTAGCCCGTAGGCGCAGTTAAAGTAAAAAGATTATGATTTACATCGAAATTATTTAAAACGAATTTTCTAAACTCGCTTCTTTTTTCATTTGGCTTACGATTTTCCAGGACTTTGATATATTTTTCGATCGTATTAGGATTCGCCGGTTTAGAAGCAGGAATTCTTTGATTAAAAATAGCTTCATATTTGTCGCTATAAATAAGTGACGAAAATATGTCTTTGAAATTTAAAAAGTCATCGTAATCAAACTTCTTTTTCGTAAATTTGGAGTATTCTCTTAAATGTTTAGCTTTAATTAAAAGCTCATTTTTATCGCTTTTAATATCTTTGTAAATTTCTAAACCTAAAGCCTTATCTAAGACTTCGTCCCAAAAGTCTAGCTCTTTCGAGCTCTCAAAATATTTGCCGAAATTTTTATTTTGCGTTGTAAGCTCACAAAAATTTTCTACATTTCCATGGTGTGATACGATGGATAAAAATCCAAAAGCCGTATCTAGCTCATTAAATTCTGAATTTAGTAAAAATATGTAAGAGGATAATAAAGCATGATTTTTATCTGCAATTTTTTCGGTAGGATTTTTGATATAAATTTGAAAATTAGTTTTTAGCTTAGCTATATCGTGATAAATTTTAATGCATTGTAAAAGCCTACTATCCGATTCGGCAAGTATATTTATTATATGCTTTCTTAGCGGCTTATTAGGATGCGATAGCGGCTCACTTTGCAAAGTAGACCTTGTAGTCATTTATTTGATAAATATTTCCTCTATTCTTTGCTTTGATTTGACTATTGCCGCTTAGCTTGATAACGAAATCTTTAAAATCCTTAAAAATTCGACCCTCTTCGCATCCGCAAGCCATTCTAGCCGTAGTAAGTCTGATATCAAAGCTTTGTGCATCAAATATAAAATCGTCCATCAAAACGAACGTATCTATAAAACTTTCCTTTTCATGCACCAATTCACAATTTTTTATCTCGATATATTTAAAATCCGCTATACAAAAATTTATACCTAAATATGGCGTAAAGACACATCTATGAGCTTTTAAGCTGTCGATTATATTTTCTTTATAAGAAGCTTTTAAAGCACTTAAATCAACGAATATGACATATCTAGGATCTTTTATTAGCTCTTTATAAAACTGCTTTTTCTCGCTAGAATCTTGATAGCCTTGTTCGATATGCATATTTGACGATAGAGCAAATTTTATACCGTTAAAAATCATAGTTTTTTTGCGAAATTGCGAACTTAAAATAACGCTATAACCTATATCGTTAAGTTTAAAATAATTCATTTCACCTATAATCGATCCCAAAAGCCCCATGACGGCAGTCTTTGGCGGCACGGGATATGTAAGAGACGAGTATATAGTAGCCGGATGAGAAAAATGCGCGTAATCTCCCGATAGCTCAAAAGCTATTATATCCATTTAAAATCCTATTTTTATCCAACTACTATCAAATTGTGATCTATTATTTTGCTCGAAGTCAAAATCGATCATATACTCTATTTTTTCGATCTCTTGCGCGTATCTGGTAAGTTTAGCTTTTAATCTAGAAAAATCAATCGTAAAATCATTTATACTTCTTATCTCTACGTCTTCTTTGCTACTATTTATACTTATACAGTTATTTAAATCTCCAGCGAAAGTATCATTTTTATATGTAATTACTAGCATAAATCTAGGCATCTGACCCATTTTCGTGCGAGTAATTAAATTTTTAGTCCCGCCCCAAAGCGCTCTTAAAATCACTTTCACATCATCTTCACTTAAATTTGTAATCTTTGCACTATGATTATCTACTATTCCGTAAGTTGCAAACATTGCATAATTTAAAAAATCTTCTTCTCTAAACGTTTTATTTGCCTTATCGCTACCGCTTGCAAACGCGCCGGTGCCTTTTATATGCTCTACCGCAACTCTATGAAGCGATCTGCTCATTCTAAACTGAATGGGTCCAACAAATTGAATTCCTGCTGTTTTTATGCCTTCTTTTTTCATCTCATCTTTATCCGATATCGGCAAAACCCCACCAAATGCGCGAATATCGATAAATTTAGATAAAATTTCTTTTTCAATCTCGATTTTTTCTTGCTTTACATTAATCACTTCACGTATCGCGCTTTTGCAATCTAAGATATTTTCATCTCTTTTATACTCTTTAATGAAAATCGTACTTTCGTCTTTTTTCATAATTTCATCTCTAATTGTTCGCTTTATACGTACATCAGTAACTTCTGCTATACCCGTCTCATCGTCTATCCTAGGAGCGTTATCTCTTAGCATATCGCCGTTTGGATTAAAATTTTCGCCGTCCCAAAGAAATAGAATTTCCTTCTTTTTCATTACTCGTCTCCTTGAGTGTTATCTTTAATATATTTCGTAAAATCACTTCCGCCCATAGCAAAAGCTAGCGTTACATAAGCGCTCTTAACCCGCTTTTGAGATAAAAACGCACTTGGTAAAATTCCAATCAAAATATCGCGCATGATTTCTATATTAGCACTTCTTTTTCCTCGCGATACATTGGAGAGTTTTTTGTTAGTTTCATCGCACTTGGTCCAAATCCGTTCTAAAAGCTCTTTCGTAATTAGTCCGGCATTATTCAGCCATTTTTCAAATGAACTATTTTTGCTAATAGCAAATTGGCGATTTATCAACCCTGCTGACATCATTCCTAGCAAATATGCGCTCTGCAATACTTCATTATCTTTTAGAAATTCGCTATTTTTCAAAATAGAGCTTATTAGCTCTTTTTTATCGCTTAAGCTTTGCAAATTAACCTCCCTTGCAAATGATATTTTTCCATTTAAAGCACCTATTTCATTAAAGAAATTTTGATATTTTTCGATACTTTTTATACTTCTATTTTGATATGTCTTAACGCAATTAAAATAAAATCCCCACTCTATTTTTGACGCATAACTAGAGTTAATATTGCCTTTATAAATCAAAGCAGCATATTTTTCCATCATATCGTCCAAATTCATCCTATTTTGTGATAATAAAAAATTCATAATGTCGATGTTTTTAAGAAATAAATTTTGCATGTAAATAGTATCATCTTGTTGATCTTTACTATCTTTTCGCCTAATCGCCCTAATATTATATCTACCCATTAAATCGGAAATTTTAGAAATATAAGACGGCAATACATCATCTATTTGCAATAATACATTAACCGCAGCATTACTTTTTTTATAAAATAGAATTGTATTTAGCACGGGCATATTTGCTTGCGCTTTAGCTACGGATTCCAACTCGTAATTAATACTTTCTTCGATATTTTGTATGCCTTGTAGATCTTTTTTCTTTTCGCTCGGATCTTTTAAAATTTCCACTATTTTTTCTAATAAATTTGTATCATTTACCATTAACGTTGGTAAGACCGCCATTTTATCCCCGTAAAAATTAAAAGATAATTCCTTATCAATTGCCATAAAACCGTTTTTAACCAAATTTACATTAGCGCCATTTAGAGGTAGTAATCTAACTTTAATGTCTTGTAAAGCAGTCGGTAACTCATTTACGGAACAAAACGCCAAATTCGCATCTCCGCCGATACCAATACTATTTGTAAGCATATCATAACCATAAATTTTGGTAGTTTTACCATTATTGCTATCGCCTAAATGACACGTAAAAATATTTTTGAAATACGCTGAAATCGGTCTATCCTCCCAAGATAATGCAAAAAAAGTAGCTACTTTCATGCCCTTTTTCTTAGGCTCTTCTTGTAGAGTTGTAATTTCACTTAAAATATCATCAAAAAAGCTCTCGTTTAAGCTAGATAAATCCGTTAATATTTTATCATTTTTGATATCGTCAGGATTGAAGCAAGAGAGCATATTTTTTACGGCTTTTAAAATTCCTTTTATAAATTTAGGAGTATCGTCTTTTACGGCTTTGCTAATGAATTGGACATTGGGGAACAAATTACCAGAATTCGCGCCTATGCCAAATCTACAAACTATTAAATCGTCTCTTGAAATATTGTTATTTACCGATATTTCTTTACTTTTAATATCACAAAGATAAATTTTAATAGCATCGTATTCGTAGCTCTTGTTGTTAATTTTAGTTTTTTGTTTGTCGTAAATTTCGCCGATACTAGAAAAAATTTTAACTATATCGCCCAAAATTTATCCTTTCTAAAATTTAGCGCAATTATATCTAAATTAAAATCAATATGTCAATAGTTACTATAATTTAATATAAAGAAAGTTTGATTTTTTAAAAATTTTATTATAGAATTGCCATAAAGCAAGCAAATATTCTTTTAGAATTTGAAATCTATACTTTAATATAGTCTTGCTTTACAACCTCCAAAACCCCTACTCCGTAGTTCATACACCCACTTCCAGCGCCCGTGCCAAGGATCAAATTTATTAGTTCTGCATTAGCTACAATTCTCCATCTTGCTTGCCACGCATATACCGGCTCGCGGTTGTTGCCATAATAGAATTTCACAGACTCACCCAGCTTTTGCCACAATAAATTTAATTCCATTTCGCCATCATATTTTTGCCCCATAATCGTTTCAAATCGCTGTAAAATATTCGTCTTCATCATCTCTAAATGCCTACTATCTTGCGGCTGCAAATAAACCTTATGCCCCAAAAGCCCGCTTACTGCGCACGCCACGTAGCCTTGCACAATAGATTCGTTCTCGCAAATTTTATGATTTTTCGCTTCGACGGTAGTTTGCGTAAATAGAATTTCACCCAAGCTTAGCCCGTCTTTTAGCACTGCTAGCGCGATTTTACGTTCAAACTCCGGCTCGCATGAAGCAAATCGCACGCGCAAGTCCTCTCCTCGCAAGATAAAATCAAACACCGTGCGTTTAAAAATTTTACCGCTTGATTCGTGCCTGTATCCTACGTGCTCTGAAGCCGGCAAATAGCGATAAATAAAGCCCTGAATCAGCTGCGAGAGAGATTTTGTGATTTTTAGATTTTTAGTTGGTAATTTTGCGTTGATGATTAGCATTTGCGCTCCTTTGCGCAGTAAAATTTTGCCCAAGGTTCGCGTAAACCTTGGGCAAATGAGCTCTAAGTAAAATTAAAATCCTATCTCTTTGATATCGGCAAACTGCAAAAACGCGCGATAAATTTGCCCGATATTTGCGATACGATTTGCGCGTATCTTGACATCCTGGACGTTTATCATTACGTTATCGAAAAAATCATCAATCACGCCTTTAAGCCCAAACAGTGAGCGCAGATACCCACTCACGTCGTTTTCGTTGAGCTTAATCGCTCTGAATGCCGCATTTAGCGCACGCTCAGCATCGTGTTCGAATAGGTTTTCGTCCACCGCGCCTATTTTTTCGTCCTTGATGATATTGGCTAGGCGCTTAAAAGTCGCGAAATTTTCCCCGAAATCCGCTGCTGCTGCGATCTCGCCCAGCGCCTTTATGGCCTTGCTTAGTCGTAATAGATCGTCGTTTTCGCCGCTTGCGATGCACGCCTTGATCACAGACGGATTTATCTCGTCAAAAATTCCGTATAACCTATCTTTTATAAAATCCAGCAGCTTAGAAATGTCAAATTTCTTATAATTTGGCGCCAGCTTCTGCGCCAGCGCATTCGCATCAAAGCTCAATCCTTGATTTAGTAAAATTTTAATTAGCCCCGTAGCTGCGCGGCGAAGTGCATACGGATCTTTATTGCCGCTTGGAACTTTATTGATACTAAAAAGCCCCAGGAGCGTTTCAAATTTCATCGCCACAGCGATTACGCTACTAAATACACCGCTTGGCAGCTCACTATCCTCGCCGCTAGGCAGATATTGCTCGCGTATCGCGCGGCATACATGATCTGTAAGTCCAGCGTGTGCGGCATAGTAGCTGCCCATAATGCCTTGAAGCTCGCTAAATTCGCCCACCATCGTGCTGCCAAGATCTGCTTTGCTAAACATTACGGCATTTTCCACATCCCGCGCAAAATCCTTTTTGCCGATCTCCGCCTCGATCTGTGTAGCATAATCCGCGCTCAGTGCCCTTGCTACCGCTAGCTCGCGCACTTGCTTATCATAAACTGAGCCAAGAGCTTGCATATAGGATATTTGCTTAAGTTTTTCAGGGCTAAATTCCGCTTGCAAATCGCTTTTCCAAAAAAACATAGCATCGCTTAGGCGCGCGCGTAAAACTTTTTCATTGCCGCGCACCACTAGCTCGTCATCATCGGTGATCGCATTACTAACGACAACGAAGTGATTGCTTAAGTTTTTACCCTCGAAAACGGGAAAATAGCGCTGATTCTCCTTCATCGAAGTGATGATGACCTCCTTTGGCACGCTTAAAAAATCTCGCTCAAAGCTACCTAGCAGCGCCGTCGGATACTCAGTGATAGCCGTTACTTCATCCAGCAACGCAGGATCGACCTCGATCTTAAAGCCATGCTTTTTCTCGAGCTTTGCAAACTCGCTTAGAATTTTATCTTTTCTTTTTTGCTCGCTTAAAATTACGCCGTTACGCTCCAGCAGTGTAAAATAATCCGCAGCGTCTTTAAATTTAATCGCTTCATAGCCAAATTTTCTGTGCGGAAAAAATGCAGCCGCGCTTCGCACGCCATAAATTTCAAAATCTACGTTTTGACCGCCCAAAACGCAGGCTATGCTTCTTATCGGACGGATAAACTCAAACTCGCCGCTACCCCAGCGCATTGCGCGTCCAAAATTTAGTGATCGTAAAAACTCCTCTATCATTTCGCCTAGAATTTCACGACTATCGCGCCCCTTTTGCACCGCAGCGTGATATAGCACCTCTTTGCCGCCTATCTGCCGAAATTCCAGCTCGCTTTCGCTTATGCCGCATTTTTTAGCAAAACTTAGCGCCGCAGGGCTCCACGCGCCGTCTTTTAGGGCGACGGACTTAGGTGCTCCCGTGCTTACGATCTGCGCATCATCGCCGCGTTGTGGAAAATCCTCGTGAAATAGCACAAATCTACGCGGGCTAAATTCGAAGCGAAAGTCGCTATTTATGCGGTTAGCCTCAAGCACCGCGCGCCATTTTGGCGCGATATTCGCAAGCTCTTTTAAAAACGGGATCGCAGGCAGCTCCTCGACCCCAATCTCAATGAGTAGTTCCATCTTTATCCTTTTTTCGTTGATTTCGTTTTTCGTTTTTCTCCATCATTTCGCGGTTAAATCCTACGATCATAAATATCATAAAAAGCACGAAAAGTGCGGTTATAACGGCGTGTATCATTCTACTATAAATTCCTTTTGCCCTTTATAAATCGTAAAATAGGCATTTTTAAATTCTAAATTTTTGCCGTTTTGTACAGGAGCGCTTTTGCGAAAAATTCTAAACTCTCCCGTGCTTTTTAGATCAATTATGCCGTCCTTAACGTCGCCTTTGATCGTGCTTATCACATCTCCTGCGCGCAGCTGCCGTACCGATGCGCTAGGCAAAACGTATGGCGCGATAGAGCCTACGTTGCCGCTTCTAGCTACGATCTCATAATCGTCGATCTCAAAGCTTTGCTTATAAAATTTCGTCTTTTTTACTAGCAAATCGAGTTTGTCGCCTAGCTGCAGCCCGCTGCCGCCATAGACAAAAACTCCGCTTCCATCTTGAGAAATCGCAAAGCCGTGGCGGTTTGTAAAGCTCACGACTACGCCTTTTATCAGCACAGGCTCGCTTATAATGCGCCCGTAAAGCTCCTCTATCGTGACGGTCTTTGCGGCACTAGCGGTATTTTTAGCTAAAAATTCTTGCTTTTTCGGCATAGATTTTAAAGCGCCTTCGTCCGTCAGAATGAAGCTAATCGGGAAATGATCGGAAGTGAGAGAGGATTTGGCAAACGCGAAGCTGTCCTTTTTATATCCCGGCTCGCTACTAAAAAAATCGTCGCTAAGCAAGATATGATCGAGCACCGCACCGCTTTCGTGAGACTCACAAGAGCCAAAATGCTTTAACTGCGAGCAGGGATGCAGTGCCCATAGATCGCTAAATCCATCGCGCTCGATAAGCTCATTTAGCAAAGAATTTCGCCCGAAATTCGTATTAAAATCTCCCGCTATGATAGCGCGTTGGTGCCCTTGCAAAACCTCGCGTAAAAAAGCGAAATTGCGCTTGCGCTCGCTTAGCGGATTGCGCGCAGAGAGCATATGCACGACATAAAAGCTAAAATCAGTGCCACCAAGCGCAAAATCAGCGCGCAAAATATCTCTAGTTTTAAGCTCTATCGGGCGGTAGGTTTTTTGAAATTTTATCGGTATGCGCGACATCACCGCTACGCCCGCAGGTGCAGTCTGCGCGCGCGAAAAAGCGTAGAATTTATAGCCCGCTTTCTGCGCAAGTGCTTTTAGCACGGCTTCGTTTTCGATCTCTTGTAGCCCCAAAATATCGGCGTTGAGCGCGCTTATCTCATTCGCTATCTCTTGCAGCTTGCGCTCGTATTTTTGCTCGCTCCAGCCTCCGCGCCCGATCTTAAAATCCGCGTACTCCGTGCCGTCGTTTACGCCGTCGAATAAATTTTGCACGTTAAACGATGCGATTTTCAGCTCCACCGCACTCGCGCCGCAGAAAAACATCGCAAAAAGTAGTGCTAAAACTCGCAAACCGCGCTCCTAAAGTCGAATTTATCGATATTTTGACGGATCGCTTCGTAGGTTACGATACCCACGCTGGTGGCTAAATTTAAACTGCGCCCCGCCCCGCTCATCGGGATCGTGATGCAGTTTTCGCGGTTTGTGCGCATTATTTCAAGCGGCAGTCCATGCCCTTCAGAGCCGAAAATCAAAAAATCGCCCGGCTGAAATTTCGCCTCGTAGTAGAGCTTGTTCGTCTTCGTCGTCGCAAAAAAGAAGCGCTGCTTAAATTTATCGTTCGCCGCCATAAACTCGTCCCAATTTTCCCAAATTTTAAGATCCAAGTTCGCCCAATAATCAAGCCCAGCTCGGCGCAGATGCTTATCGTCGATGACGAATCCGAGCGGCTTAATCAGATGCAAGCGGCAGCTCGCATTGACGCACATACGCCCGATGGAGCCAGTGTTTGTGTGGATCTGCGGATATACTAACACGATATTAAACATCAAAAACCGCCGATTTTGCACGGGCACAATTTTGCGATTTAAAATTCCGCGAGGTAAAGTTTTGAGATTTAGAATTTTGCAAAGCTAAATTACGCAGCTTGGAATTTTGCGCGGTAAATCCTTGTAAATTTGAATGGGCAAAATTCCGTATTTTGAAATTCTGTGAAATAAAATTTAGGTCCATGATTTTGCGACGCTGCAGTACGTCAGATCTCTCCTCACAACGATACGTCTCTTTTGTTCTTATGTGGTGCGGCGCGAGAGCTGCTCCCATGGTACAGGACACGCGATACGGCTCGATAAATTTTGCTTTAATGCGTTTAATACGACGCGGGCTGTGAGATTTTGCGCCAAGATGTCCTAATCCGCAAAATTTCATCTCGCTGCAATGCGAGCCGTGAAATTCCGTCTCGCTGCTGCACGGCTCGTATAATTTCTCGCCGCAGTGATGTGATCTGCGAAATTCTCTCGATCCATAAAACTTAGCCTCGTGGGCTTTTTTGGTATGGCAGCACGATGGATGAAATTTTAATAGGTAAAATTCTGCGTCATAAAATTCTACCGAGCTAAGCTTTGCGCTATGAAATTTTACGCCGCAAAAATTTAAATTTCGCTCGCCAAAAAAGATAAAATTTCGTGCAGTAAAAATCACGAAATTTTGCCTGCGATCAAAGCAAAAAGCGCGCTTTTGCAAATACACAGCATTCTTGCAAAACGCGTAAATTTCGTCGCGACGATAGAATTTTTTCATAAAACTAGCTCCTAAATAAAACGGCAATTTTACAAAAATCTCTCTAAATTTACGCTTTTAAAGCCGCTACAAACGCCCTAATCTCCGCTTCTTGCAACCTCTCGATCTCCTTGCCGATCGCAGCGCCGCGCAGATTGCGAGCGACATCCGCGGCGCAAACCAAGCTTTTAAATTTCTTATCCCAAATCCCAAGCTGCTTTGCCGCTTGCACCCTACCTTTACAATACAGCCCGAGCCACTGCTTAAGCGGCATTTTTAGAGCGATTTTGCATAGCCGCTCGTCGCTTACCCGCTTAAAAAACGGCTCGCTAAGTAGCCTTTTATAAAGAGAATTTAGCCCTAAATTCTTTAAAATCTTATTTTTATCTAATCCTAAAAAATTCAAAAACGCGTATAAAAAAAACATTTCATTTCGCACAAAAGATTCGCCGCGCTCTATGAATTGCATCAGTCGCTCGTGCGTACGCGTATCAATCCGCAATCCAAAAACCCGCTCGTAAAGCCCTAGCTCTTGCATTAGCATCATTCCGTATCGGTGCGCAGGTGCACAGAAAAATTTAATCAGCTCTGCTTTAACGCGCTCGCAACTAAGATCGCTAACGTCGATACTACGCATGAGCTCTAAGGTGTGATGCTCGGTGCGAAGCTCAAATCTTGCGGCAAACTGTACCGCGCGATACACGCGCAAGCTATCCTCCACGAAAGTGCGTGGATCAACCACTCGCAAAATCCTCGCATGCAGATCCGCAAGCCCGCCGTAAAAATCGAGCACTTTGCCGCTTATAGCGTCTATCATCATCGCATTGATCGTAAAATCGCGCCGCCTACTAGCATCGCGTTCGTCCGTAGCCAAAGCGACACTAAAGCCCTTGTGCCCGACACCCGTCTTGCTTTCGGTGCGCGGAAGCGAAACATCGAAATTTTTATATTTATAGACGAAATAGCTTTTGCCGACGCCCTGTGCGCCGAAGTCCTGCATAATTTGCTCGAAACGGCGCGGTCCCACATCGTAAAGCTCCACATCCACATCAGCGCTCGCCCGCCCCAAAAAATAATCGCGCACGCAACCACCTACCAGATATATGCGTGAGCTAAATTTTTTGAGATAATCTAAAAGCGCGATGAAATCGTCATTTTGATAGATTTTCAAGTCGGTTTTCGATACTTGCAAGCAAAAATTCCATAAATTTTAAATTTAGCTCCACACGCGCGTTCAAATCGCCCTTCTCAAAAGCGTTCAGCCCCTCAAAAAGCACTAAAATCCGCTCTTTTATCGCGCTCAAAAACTCCGCTTCGCTTGAAATTTTAAAATCTGCATTTGTGAGATATTTTGATTTATCGCCCGCTTGTCTCGCGGCCCCGAGATGTCGTGCTTCCTCGGGCTGGCGCACGGCTGAATTTTGAGCACCATAAGAGGCAAAACTTCCCGCTTGCATATCCTGCACGGCAGAATTGCGAAGCTGCGGTGTGGCGAGCTCATCGTCTCGCATCCCAGGGATCGTAAAATTCTGCGGCTGCGAAACGAAATTTTGCTGGTGCGCGGCAACATTGCGGATATTTAGCGCGGCGGAATTTTGAGCTTGAAGCGACGCTAAATCCTGCTTTTTAGAATGCGCCGTGCTGAAATAATCGTCAACTTCGTTTTCTTTGAAATCAGAGCCAGACCCAAAATCGTCATTGCGTAGCTCCTTAAAATGAGCACCTAAAATACGAGGCGTCAAATCTTGCTCGCTTTGGGAGCCATCATCCGTAGAATTTAGCGCTAATTCAAAATCTTTACTTTCGGCAGAGCTTTGCGCTATGCTTGCGTCCCTGCTTTGCGGAGAAACAAATCCATTCATATCGCTGCCTAAACTATCGTAAATTTCGCCTGCGATGCCCGATAAATCACGAAAGCTTTCGTCAAATTTTGCGGCGGAGCTTTTTAAAATTTCATCGTTTGCAAAAGCAGTATTTGCGGAATCTTTGCCACTTGCAGAAGCGGAATTTATAAAATTTTCTCCATTTAAAGAGACGGAGGCCACAGAATTTTTACCGCCTGCAAGATCAGAATTTTTAAAATTCTCTTCACCGGAAAAAGTAAAATTTTCATCTTTTGCAGCAGATTTTTTTAAAGTAGCGTCCGCTGCAAATTCCGCGCCGCTAGGCGCAGAGTTCTTGCGTGCCAGGGCATTTGAACGATCTAGGGCGGAATTTAAAGCATTCGATGAAACAAAGCGCGAAGTGGAATTTTTAGTATCTGAGGAAGTGAAATTTTGCGCGTTTGATGAAGCGATATCTGGTGCAGATGTGGAATTTAAGGCATCAGGTGCAATGGGATCTGGCGCAAAAGAAGCGGGGCTTAAAGCATCCTGCGAAGCCTGCGATCCTGCTTCGGTACTGCTCGCATTCACAGCCCCCTCTTGCTGCACCGCCAAATCTTGCACGCGCTTTTGTGCTTTCATCTCATTTACTGCTTCGATGATATCTTCCAGTTCATTTTCATACATCAATTAGCCACCTCTTAAATTCCGCTTGTTTGCTCGCATCGACGCTTAAAAAGCGCTCCAGCATCGCCATATTGACGCCAGAGCTTACCCGGTGATTTAAATTTAGCCGCGCAAAAAGCACCGCCGCATCGCCATCTTGCGGATTATCGCGTAAAATACCGCGGCAAATCCGCATCGCGCCGTAGATATCGCCTTTTTTCTCAAGCTCCATAGCGTATGCTAGTGCGCTATTCAAAGCTGGCTCCTAAGCCTTAGCCGCGTAATCCGCGATGATCGAGCCGATCTCTGCGGTCGAGCAAATTTCTTTGGCGTCGTACTGCGCGATGTCTTTGGTGCGGTATCCGTCGCGAAGCACGCCGCGCACGGCAAGCTCGATCGCGGCTGCGGCCTCATTTTCGCCGAATGCGTATTTCAGCATCATCGCAGCGCTTAAGATCGTAGCGATCGGGTTTGCGATCCCCTGCCCCGCGATGTCGGGCGCGCTGCCGTGAATCGGCTCGTAAATTCCTACCTTGCCGCCAATGCTCGCACTCGGAAGCAACCCGATCGAGCCGCAGATCATACTCGCTTCGTCGCTTAAAATATCGCCGAATAAATTCTCCGTCAAAATCACGTCGAACTGCGCAGGCGCCCGCACGAGCTGCATCGCGGCGTTATCGACGTACATAAACTCCAAATTTATCCCTGCATAATTTTTCGCTAGCTCGCTTACGACCTCGCGCCACAGCTGGCTTGTTTCAAGCACGTTGGCTTTATCCACAAGCGTTATCTTTTTATTTCGCAAAAGCGCGGCCTCAAACGCGACCTTAGCCACGCGCTCGATCTCGGCGGCATTGTAGCACATCGTATTTAGCGCGTCCTTTTCGTTTTTAACGCGCGGCTGCCCGAAATAAATCCCGCCCGTAAGCTCGCGTACCACCATTATATCGACGCCTTTGATGATCTCCGGCTTTAGCATCGAAGCGTTTATCAGCTCATCAAAAATCATCGCAGGGCGCAGGTTTGCAAACGCCCCAAGCTCTTTGCGAATTTTTAGCAGTCCGCTTTCTGGGCGCAGTTCGCGCGGCAAGCCGTCCCATTTAGCGCCGCCGATCGCACCGAAAAGCACTGCGTCGCTTGATTTAGCGGCATTTAGCGTTTCATCCGGAAGCGGAACGCCCATAATGTCGATTGCCGCGCCGCCCATCAAGCGGTAGTCAAAATTTAGCTCAAAATTAAATTTATGGCTTACGGCATCGAGCACCTTGATCGCTTCTTCTATGATCTCAGGGCCGATTCCGTCGCCTTTTATCACGCATACGTCGTATTTTTTCATCCAAATTCCTTACAAGTTTATCTTTGTTTTTGCGTAATTTATCGCTCCGCCGGCATCGAGGAGCTTTTGCATAAACTCGGGGATTGCGCCGAATTTATACTGCGTCTTTTGAGTTAAATTTTTAATTATGCCGCCCTTTAGATCGATTCTAAGCTCGTCGCCCTGCGCGATCTTATCCGTCTCGTCGCATTCGAGGATCAAAAAGCCCGTGTTGAAGCTGTTTCGATAAAAAATCCTAGCGAAGTTTTTTGCGATCACGCATGAAATTCCGGCGGCCTTAAGCGCCATCGGTGCGTGCTCGCGCGAGCTGCCGCAGCCGAAATTTTTCCCCGCTACGATGATGTCGCCGCGAGCGATTTTGGACGAAAAATCCTTGTCCGCATCCTCCATGATATGCGTCGCAAGCACCGCCGCGTCGGACGTATTTAGGTAGCGCGCCGCGATAATGATGTCGGTGTCGATATCATCGCCGAATTTCCATACTTTTGCCATATTTCCGCCTTAAATTTTAAAATAGATGCGCGATTTTACCGACAAATTTATTAAAATCCGCTCAATCGCTCCGATATGAGGGCGGAATTCCTCGTTTGAAATTTAGGGCAAAATTTAAACGCAAAAGCTCAGAGATAGGAAGTGCGGAGGCATTAAATTTTAAAGCGACGGCGCAAAGGAAGCGGCGTTTCAGCGCGCTAATTTTCGTCTTGCGAACGCAGAATTTCAGCGGGCAGTCTTAAATTTAGCTAAAAATATAACCTAAATTTTAAAATTTAGCCTAATTTCTAGGATTTCAAAAATTATTAAATTTAGAGAGTTTGCGCCGTATATAAGCAAAAATAAAGAGCGTTTCGGTATAATCCGATCTTCCAAAACCAAATACACAACGACACAAGGAGATTTTATGGCGAGCCCAAAAGACGCCTTAACGCCCATCGAGCAGTTCTTCGACGAAAATCAGAAAAGCTACATCACCTACGAAAGACTGATAAAATTTTTCGACAAAGCCCCCACCGCGACGGCCGTTAAGAAGGTCGAAGCGCTTACGAAAAAATTCGACGTCGAGCTGATCTCCGCCGCAGAAATCTCCAAAATCAAAAATTTAGAGGACGCAAAACTCAAAGAAGCCACGCAAAAAAAGCTGCTGGACGAGGGCTGGGACGAGGAATTTGACCTATCCAGCGACGTCGAGCTTTTGGAGTGGAGCCGTTCGGACAGCCCGGTGCGGATGTATCTGCGCGAAATGGGACAGATCCCGCTGTTAACGAAAGAAGAAGAGATCGAGATCAGCAAAAAAATCGAGCTCGGCGAGGACATCATCATCGACGCGTTTTGCTCGGTGCCGTACTTAATAGACTTCATTTTAGACTATAAAGAGCCGCTCATCAACCGCGAACGCCGCGTCAAGGAGCTTTTCAAGAGCTTTGACGACAGCGACGAAGAGGGTGAAGAGGAGGACGAAGAGGAACTATCGGAGGAGGATTACGACGACGAGGAGGATGAGGAAAGTGCGGACGAGGCGAAGCAAAGGCGATCCAAAAAGAACGATAAGCGCGCTCTAAAGGTCATCGAAAGCTTCAAGGCTCTTGAAAAAGCCAAAAAGGACTGGATGAAATTTGCCGAGAAAAACGCCGAGGCGATTAAGCAGAGCAAGGGAATTTTATCGAAGCTAAACTTGGCGTTTAAAAAGAAAATTTTAAAAGAAAAGCTCATGGATCTGGGGCCTACGAGCAAGCTCATCACCGAGATCGTAAAATCGATGGAGACCGCGCTAAAAAGCGACGAGGGCTTTGAAAAGGAGCTCAAGCGCTTAGAGTACAAGCTGCCGATGTTTAGCGCCGAACTGCGCGAAAATCACAAAAAAATTCTAAAAGAGATTACGAGGCTTAGCAAAGACGACATCATCGCGCGCGTGCCAGAAGCTACGATGGTCTCGACCTATGTCGATATAAAAAAGCTCTTTTTGACAAAAGAGGCGAGCAAAAAAAGCTTCAACCTCGAGCCAGAGCGGCTGAAAGAAATTTTAGAGCAGATCAAGCGCGGCAAGCGCATTAGCGATAACGCAAAGGCGCGCATGGCGAAATCCAACCTGCGCCTGGTCGTCTCCATCGCCAAGCGCTACACCAACCGCGGACTGCCGTTTTTAGACCTCATCCAGGAGGGCAACATCGGGCTTATGAAGGCTGTGGATAAATTTGAATACAAGCGCGGCTATAAATTTTCGACATACGCGACGTGGTGGATCCGCCAGGCGATCAGCCGCGCCATCGCCGATCAAGCTCGCACGATCCGCATCCCGATCCATATGATCGAGACGATAAATCGAATTAATAAAATCACGCGCAAATATATGCAAGAGGGCGGCAAGGAGCCCGATATCAACGTCATCGCGCAAGAAGTAGGCCTTAGCGTCGATAAGGTAAAGCAGGTCATCAAAATCACAAAGGAGCCGATCAGCCTAGAAGCGCCGATCGGAAACGAGGATGACGGCAAATTCGGCGATTTCGTCGAGGACAAAAGCTCGGTTTCGCCGATCGAGCAAATTTTAAAATCCGATCTAAAAGAGCAGATCGACGATATCTTAGAACAGCTCAATGACCGCGAGCGCACGGTGATCCGCATGCGATTCGGACTGCTTGACGACGAGAGCGACCGCACGCTCGAAGAAATCGGCAAAGAGCTCAACATCACTCGCGAGCGCGTCCGCCAGATCGAAAGCTCGGCGATCAAAAAGCTAAAGCACCCAAAGATCGGTCGCAAACTGAAAACCTATATCGAGAGCTAGAACAAAACGCCAATATAGCGATTTAGCACACGCCGAGGTAGCGGGCTTTTTAAAGCGATGTTATCGCGCGTACTTGTAAAATCATAGAATTCCGCTCTAAATCCAAAGCGGAATTCTATGATTTTATAAATTCTACGATTTTGCTTAGTTTGATATGCAAACCGAACTGAGTAGTGTAGGTTATTCAAGGAGACTTTATGAAAACTTTAGTAATCGTTATTTTAGACGGCTTTGCCGACTGGGAGGCTTCGCTACTGGCCCCCGCACTACGTATTTCACGGACTATAGCATCCTTTATGCCTCAACCGATAAAAACGAGAAAGTATCGTTCGGAGCTTTACGCGCAAAACCTGATTTAACAATAGATGAAATTTCGCCAGATGCCGCGGCAATCGTGTTAATCGGCGCTAGAAATTCATGGCGCGAACTGCCTAGCGAAAACGCCTCAAAAATTGCTAATTTAATAGAGGAATTTAAACAACAAGGCAAGGTGGTAGGCGGTATTTGCGACGGGGCGTATTTCTTAGCGGCGGCAGGAGCGCTAAATGACTGCCATCACACCGCAAATAGTCTAGCAGACATCGTTAATTTGCCAAAATACAAAAATAAGCATGCCTTTATACAAACAAGTCGCGAAGCCGTAGTAGACGGTAAAATGATCACCGCAAACGGAAACGCATTTATTGATTTTACTATTCAAATGCTGCGCGCCTTAGGAGATATAGACGAAGCAATAATTGCCCAGTGCGAACAAATGTGGCGATAAGTAGGCAGTGCGCGTTTAGCAAATAAAATTTTGCCGAAGCAACACTCGAGCATATAAGCACAAATGAGATACAAAAAATACTGAAAATGAAATTTTGCCGAAGCGGTACGACATCGATGCTCGCTAGGTCTAACACAATACCTTAGTTTGCGTGCTTCCGTGCAAATACAGCATGGAATTTTACGCTCATTTTGCCACTAAAATTATATACGGCGCGAGCCTAAGCCAACAGACGCTATGAAATTTAAAGCAAAGTGTGCCGCCAAAGCGGTACTTCAGCACGCGCCCATCGTCGTAAGCAAAAACGATGTCTTTCCCGTTTCGCCTTTAAATTTAGTGGAGCTCACCATGCCTCAAATAACCCTCGCACGGCGAAATTAAATAGGTCTCAAAAAGCAAAAGCCACAAAGCTTGCTTTGTACATCTTATTTGCCACTTTATACCGAGTCCCGTTATCTCCCGCCGCCTCATTATTGCGCGCCGACATACAATGCAATACCTATAGCTTTTATGGCCCGTTTATCACATCCCACCGCTATGATGCCTTGCCCATAATGGAACGCTTTAAAAATAATGGTAGAGCTGTCTCTCTTTACTTACACTTGTCGTACCCGCAATCGCAGCGCCCATAAATTTACCGCATTGCTGCGCTGAAAACCGCAACACTCTTAAATTTACTGCTCCGCCGTGCCGTCTCGCTCTTAAAATTTACCTTTCGTAGCCAAGGGTGTGCTGGATAACACGACGTCGGTATTTTTGTCTTGCTCTAAATTTACCTTCCGTCGCGCCGCTAAATTTAGCCGCGTCGCAAGCTGTGTTTTCTAAGGTAGCTGTAAATCCAAGCTCCGAGCAATAAAACCGCCGCAAGGCAATACATATAAAAGGCCGCGCCGTTTTCGTACTCCACGTCCTGCGCGGTAAAGACCTGCTGCGACATTTCAGGGTTTCGCGCCGCCTCGTCTGCTATCTGCGCCATCACCTCCTCGTCATGTACCTCAAGCGTGATCTTTCGCAGCTCGATGAAATTTGTCCGCTTATCCAGATGCCTGCCGCTGCGACCCGTGACGTAGACGCTATACGAGTAGAAATTTAGATAATAAAATCCCGCGTCGTCTTTAAAAAGTTTCTCTGAAATCTGCCGCACGGCGCCTTTAAACGGGTTATCGCCCGCCCTTTTTAGCGCACTTAGCTTACTGCCGTCTGCTCCAAATTTATAATACACGTACCAAAACGCGTCTTTGAGCCAGCCCTCGGCGCCGCTACCGCGCGGTCGATTTAAAATTTTATCTTTGCTTAGATAAAATATGCCGTTTTTGCTCGCAAACAGCATATATTCTTGATGTCTGCCCTGAAAATTTAGCGGCGTATAGGGCTCGTTTGCGGGGTCAAATCTCTCGCCGTTCATCAGCACCGCGCCCGCCTTTGGATCATAAAGAAACTCTATGCCCGAGCTTGGCTCCACGAGATACATCTGCTCGCTAGGGGTGAAATTTAGCCTCTCGCCGTCCGCATAAACGCTGCGTCCGTCGCTTAGCCACCGATCGACCGGGCGAAAGTGCGCGGGCGAATCGGGGCCGTCTTCGTATACGGTTTTTAGCCTTATCTGTTTTAGATTTTTTGCATCCGCACCCGCTAAAATTTTACCCTCGTAAAATACCCGCTCACCGTCGGTTGCGACGTAAGGGCTGTCCGTCAGTGGCGAGATGGGCGCGCTAGTATCAAGTCTAGCATAGGGGTAGTTGTACTCCTGCGGCCATTTGGAGAGCCCAAACGCATGTAAAAATACTTTATAAATGTAGCTTATCGCGCCGCCCGTGCGCTGCGTGACGTCCGAGCAGAAGTAGCTCACGCGCCCGTCGCTGTAGTATCGCGCGCCGATCTTTTGCGTGCGAGTGGGATCCAGCCCCGACATCTTTCGAGCGCCGCAAAATACGCTACTAGCGTCCATGCCGACGTTTGTATAGGAGTATCTGCCGGTATCAAGCGCGCGAAAGCTCGCCGCGTCCGCGCCGCCCTCTAGCTCGTAGGGAGCGAGATTCCAAGAGCGCAGGTAAATTTTGCCGCCGATGTTGTAGTAATCGCTGCCGCTGATCTTTTGCGCGTCTGCGGGCAGCTCGCGCGAGCGGTCATACACCGATAACTCATAAATAAAAACGAGCGAGACGAAGAGCGGCACGAAAAGTACCGCAAAGAGAAGCTTTAGCGCCTTTTTATCAAACCTGCTTAAATTATCTGCCTTTTTCATAAGGCAATTATATATCTTGCCAGTTTAAAACGTTAGAAATTTAAAAGCGTTTGCGGGGGAAATTTTAAAATTTAGAGTGCGGTAAATTTGACGGCGAAAAGCTGCGGGTAAATTTAACGCCGAATTTTAGCTCAAATTTACCCGCAACCGCGCGAAACGACTCAAGCTTTGCGCAAATTTAACTTAGTAGCCGTCAAAATGCTTGGTCTTTGGCAGCACTAAATTTAACGTAATGCCGATGAGCGCGCCAAGTCCCACGCCGCTAAAGCTCATCGCGCCGAAATCCAGCACCATGCCGCCGATCGCGCAGACGAAAATGAGCGCGACGATGATCATATTGCGCGGTTCGGCTAGATCTACGCCGTTTTTTATAAGCGTTTCCATGCCCACGCTAGCGATGATACCAAAGAGTAGCAGCATGATGCCGCCGATGACGGGAGCGGGGATTGTGGAGAGCGCGGCGCCGAGCTTACCCACAAAAGCTAGCAGTATCGCCGTAAGCGCAGCAAAGGTCATGATGGCGGGATTGTAGGCCTTCGTGATACTGACTGCGCCTGTGACCTCCGAGTAAGTGGTGTTTGGCGGACCGCCGAAGCAGCCTGCTAGCGACGTCGCGAGTCCGTCGCCAAGCAGCGTGCTTTTAAGCCCCGGATTTTTGAGGAAATTTTCCTTCGTGACGTTGCTGATCGCAAGCATATCGCCGATGTGCTCGATCGCGGGTGCGATAGCGATAGGCACCATGTAGATCACTGCTTCGAGTTTGAAAACCGGCGCGGTGAAATGCGGCAGCACAAACCACGGCGCGTTTAGAATCGGCGTAAAATCCACGATACCTACAAACAGCGACGCGCAGTATCCAGCCGCGATACCGCAAAGTATCGGCACGAGGCGCAGCATGCCGCGTCCAAACATCATCACGACGATAACTGCCGAGAGCGAGATGAGCGCGATCGTAAGCGACTGGCCTTGCGTATAGAGCGCCTCCTTGCCCTTGCCCATGACCATATTTACGGCCGCGGGCGAGAGGATGAGACCTATCGTCATGATGACGGGACCAACGACTACGGGCGGTAAAATTTTATGCAAAAAGCCCTCGCCTTTGAGCCTAATAAGCAGGCTCAGAACCACGTAAAAAAGTCCCGCCGCGATCACCCCGCTCATAGTCGCGGCGATACCCCACTCCTTCACGCCAAAGCTTAGTGGCGCGATGAACGCAAAACTAGACGCGAGAAAGATCGGCGGGACGTGTTTGCGCGTGATTAGCTGAAACAGCAGCGTGCCGATGCCCGCCGTAAACAGCGCCACGGACGTATCAAGTCCCGTCAAAATCGGCACCAGCACGAGCGCGCCGAACGCGACGAATAAAAACTGCACGCCGACGAGAGCGTCGCGTAGCCTGAGATTGTAGCCTTCGTATTTTTCCATCTTCTCCTCTTTTATCTTTGCGGCTTGCCTCGCGAGCGTCTTTAACGAAGCTAATAAAAATTTAGCTTGGTAGGCTATATGCCTTATCTTCGCTAAATTTTTACGTCGCAACCCTTAAATCCATCTCGCGATCCTTCGCCTTGGCTCCTGTATTAAAAATTTATAATACACCGACATTCTGTAAAATTTAACTCGCCGCAGTCACGGACGAATAGTCCGCTCCTTTGCAAGCACTAAAAATTTATCGAAACTATACATCATCTGTCTTGAATATTTTCAAAATTTATGCCTTTCCGCCTCATCTAAAGAAAAAATACTACGCCTTAATTTTTAAATCTGACACATCAAAAATTTTGACCTACCCGGTCGCAGACGGGCAGTCCGCTCCACCCTCCACTGCCGACCATCGGCGGCTGCAAGCAGAACAAAGCAGTAGTACTTCCAAACTACCTGCGACCCACATTAAATGTTTTAAAATTTTAGCCTCTTTTTAAAATTTTACGACCTCATTTTAAAATTTCGCACTCAAGCTTAAAGCTAAATTTTAAGTCAAAGCCGCGTAAACAGATCCAAACAAACAACGACCAAAATCCGCAAACCAGCAACTAAATTCCACAAGCATAGCGGCTAAATCAAAACCTATGCAAGCCGAATTTACCGCTAAAATTTAGCGAGAGAATTCCATCGTACGGCTATTTTTTGCGCAGCAGGTCTTTTAGGCTCGCCCTTACGTCCTTGCCACGCAGAATTTGCGCGACCTCGGTAGCGATCGGAGCGTAGATCTTATGCTTTGTCGCGATATTTACGACCGCTTCGGTCGTAGCCACGCCCTCGGCGACCTCGCCCAACTCGCGCAGAATTTCCTTGAGTCCTTTGCCGCGCGCAAGCCCTAGTCCCACGCGGTAGTTTCGCGATAGTGCGCTCGAGGCGGTCAAAAACAGATCGCCCACACCGCTTAAGCCCAAAAAAGTCTCGTCTCGCGCGCCGAAAAACTTGCCGAAGCGCGCGATCTCTACGATGCCGCGCGCGATCAAGCTCGCTCTAGCGTTATTGCCGAGCTCGAGCCCATCGCAAACGCCGCTAGCGATGGCGATGACGTTTTTATACGCGCCGCACACCTCTGCGCCGATGATATCACCACTCGTGTAGGTCTTGATGTAGGCAGGGAAGGCACTTGCGAAAAGTTCGGCTAGATTTTCGTTACACGAGCTTACGACGAGCGCGCAAGGCAGCTTCTGCATGACTTCGGTGGCAAACGACGGACCTGATAGATAAGCAAGATTGCCGCGTGCGACGTGAGATTCAAAAATTTCGTTCAAAAACCTGCCGCTTGCGGCGTCGATGCCCTTGGAAGCGACTAGAATTTTTTGATTTTTGTAAGTGAAATTTTGATCCAGCCACTGCGCGGTTTGCTGCGCTGCGAGCGCGAAAACGAGCGCTTCGCACTCCAATGCCTCGCTCACGCTTACAAAATGCGGAATTTGCCTTGGCGTGCGCGAAGTGATGACGCATTCGTTTTTTGCGCTAAGCGCGTCAAAAAGTGCACTACCCCATTTGCCCGCGCCGATAACCGCGATTTTCATTATGTTCCTTTTTAAAAATTTATTCGCAAATTTGCGGTTTCTCAAATTTCATTCTCTTGAAATTCCCGCTCTTTGAAAATTTAGCCCAAAAGCGCCGACATGAGCCTGCGCAAATGCTAGCCGAAGCCACGCTTTAAAATTCGCTTTTTAAAATTTACCTTACTAAAATTTCATACTTTTAAGGTTTTGCTCCTCCGTCAAAAAACACTTTCACAAAAGGCGCGGCAGTGAACGAATGAGGATTTTGAAACTCCATTATACGTTTTAAATTTCACTTGTGCATCGCCAAGGCAAATCAAATTTTTAAAAATTTTACTTAGACGCCCGATCGCAAATCGCGCTTTTAAATCCACTTAAATCTATCAAGGCGTGCTTTGGACCTAGATGATCTGCGGTCGCTCGCCACGTTATCGTTTGGCGCAAGGTTTGAGGCACGCGTATCCGACGCAGCGATTGATTAAATTTAGCCTGCATATGGACTCGCCGCTCAAATTCGACCCTACGTATTCGATCCTATCCGCGCACCCCGAGCTTCCGTTCTCGCTCTCGCAAGCAAAGCAATTTTACGCATTCCCTATAAGCTTTACCGCGCTTTGACGGTAACCGTGAGTAAAATTCCTAACGGACGCGCTTCTTAAAACCCCTCCGTCGCAGACCGACACTCGCGCAAACGACCCGCACGAGAAAAAACGAGCTCAAAAGAACAAAACGTGCGCGAGGCAGAGCGGGTAGCCGCCGAGATCGCGCCGAATGAAATTATAACACACAAAAGCCCTCGTCATTGGCGCCTGAAAGCTTTAGCTCGAAGCAAAACGTTGCGAGCGGATTTAAAATTTTACCCCAGAGGTTTTATCTATCGCGCTCGCACCGCCGCCTTTAATTCGCCGTTTGCTGCCGCAGAAGCTGCGAAATCAGCCCAGCTTCTGTTTCAGAAGCTCGTTCACCTTCGCGGGGTTAAACGCGCCCTTGCCCTCTTTCATCACTTGACCTACAAAGAAGCCAAATAGCTTGTCCTTGCCGCCGCGGTAGTCCGCGACCTTCTCCTCGTTCGCGCCCATCACGCGCGCTATGATCTGCAAAATCGCGCCGTCGTCGCTTACCTGCCTCAAGCCCAGCTTATCGATGACCGAGCTTACGGCCTCGTCGTGCTCCATTAGATAATCAAGCACCTCTTTGGCGGCCTTTTGCGACACTACACCACCTTCGATCGCGCCGAGCAGATCGCCGAGTTTGGCGCTGCTAACAGGCGAATCCTCGATCGTAACACCGTTTTTGAGCCTGCCCGCAAGCTCGACGGTAAGCCAGCTGACGCAAAGTTTTGGCTCGTGTCCCGCCGCGATCAGATCCTCGAAAAATCGCGCGTTTTCATAGGTCGAGATTATGATCTCGGCATCCTTCTCTTTAACGCCCAGCTCGCGGACGTAGCGTGCCTTTTTTTGATCGGGCAGCTCGGGGATCTGCTGCGCAGCAGCCAGCATCTCGTCATCCACTATCACGGTTAGCAGGTCGGGGTCTGGGAAGTAGCGATACTCGGCGCTGTCTTCTTTGCTGCGCATCGGTTTAGTGATAAACTTAGCGGTGTCGAAAAGGCGGGTTTCTTGCACGACCTCTTGCTCATATTTGCCGTCCTGCCACGCTTCGATCTGACGCTCAATCTCGAACTCGATCGCCTTTTGGATAAATTTAAAGGAGTTTAAATTTTTAATCTCCACGCGCGTGTAGAGCTTTTGCTCGCCTTGCGGACGGATGCTGACGTTTACGTCGCAGCGAAACGAGCCTTCCTGCATATTCGCGTCGCTAATATTTAAAAAGCGCAAAATGCTGTGGAGTTTTTTTAGATACGCGACCGCCTCGTCCGCAGAGCGCATATCCGGCTCGCTTACAATCTCCAAAAGCGGCGTACCTGCGCGGTTTAGATCGACCAAGCTGCGCGAACTTTCGTGATTATTCTTGCCCGCGTCCTCCTCCAGGTGCGCGCGCGTGATGCCGATGCGCTTGCTCTGTCCGTCCGCAGCTATAAAAAGCTCGCCGTGCTCGACGATCGGGATCGTCCACTGCGAAATTTGATACGCCTTGGGAAGGTCGGGATAGAAGTAGTTTTTGCGGTCAAATACCGACTTGCGATTGATCGTCGCATTGACGGCGGTGCCGAAGCTGATGGCTTTTTTAACCGCTTCCTCGTTTAGCACGGGAAGAGCGCCGGGAAGCGCTAGGCAGGTCGGGCAAACGTGCGAATTCGCCTCATCGCCGAAGCTCGTGGGGCAGGAGCAGAAAATTTTGGTTTTGGTATTTAGCTGGCAGTGTACCTCCAGGCCGATCACGGTTTCAAACATAAACTTAACCTTTTAGAATAAAAATTTCGCGTAATTTTACAATTTTTTGCTTTAATACTCGCTTGCGGCGGCACACGGCGCGACTAAATTTTAAAATTTAATCGGATAGATTTTTACTCGCCGCCGCTAAGGAGCTTTTCTTTCAGATCGAAAACATCGACCATCAAGCAGGTAATGATGACGCATATCACGCCCGGAGCGGTGCAAATGAAGAGGAATTTTAACCCCAAAAAATAAAATGACGGATAGGCAAAAAAGACGAATGCGCCGACGAAGATCAATCCGAACGACGCACCCACGAGGAAGTATAAGAAATTTCGCTTAAAATTAATGCTCATCGACGATCACGGCGCCCGCTAGATAAACGTAGCTTAAAACCATGAAAATGAAAGTCTGCAAAATCGCCATAAAAGTAAGCAGCGCAAACGGCACCATCGGCACTAGCGCAGGAGCAAGAGTAAGCATAACGAGCAGGAAAGTATCGTCGCCTTTGATGTTTCCGAAAAGTCGGAACGAAAGCGATACGACGCGCGAAAAATGCGAGACGATCTCTATGACGAACATAAACGGCGCTAGGATTTTCACCGGGCCCATAAAGTGTTTTAGGTAGTTGATCACGCCGTGCTCGCGAACGCCCTCAAAATGGTAATATAACCAAACGCAAAGCGTAAGCGAAAGGGTTAAATTTAGACTCGCGCTCGGCGACTCAAAGCCCGGCACCAAGCCGATAACGTTACTAAAAAATATCACAAATCCCAATGTTGCGATTAGCGGAAGATATTTTTTGGCTTGTTCCTCGCTGCCCATAGCGTCCTTACCGATCGTTAGTACGCCGCTTAGGTAGGCTTCGGCGATGTTTTGCATGCCGTGTGGTACAAGCTGAAGAGAGCGAGTGGAGCAAAGCGCGACGACTACGATGATAGCGACGACCAAAAAGAAGTAAAAAAGGTAGATAAAAGTGTGGTCGTAAGAAATTAAACCGCCGAAAAGGAAGATGTCTTTTAGCATAAAAACCCTTGATCGTTAAAATTTGAGGCGTATTTTACACTTCTATTCGTTAAAGTATATTTAAATTTGCGCCAGCGAATAAAATTTTGAGCTTTGCGAGTTCTCACACCGCTTACTTGCCTAGCACTTACGTCTAGCTTGCGCGCCATTTCGGCGGGAATTTTGCGTTTTTTTGGCATTTAGCTCCATATTTACAGCAAATGACAAAATTTTTGCTAGTAAGCACGAAATTTACGGCTACACTGCCAATTCGCCATTATTGCAAATATAGAATTAATCTGGCACATACGGCGAAGCTCTAAGCCGGCTGTGTGGTAAAATTTATATTTAAAGATACGAAAAGCACGATAAAATTTACCGCAATGGCACCGCGATAAATTCCAAGAATTCCAAGAATTCCAAGAATTACGCTCATCTCAAAAATCATAGTTAAAATTTAGCAAACTCAGGACTTGATTGCTAAAATTTTATAAAATTTATATAAAAACCTTGACATCCTACCACTCAATGTTGTATAATACTGGCAATCTTACCGAAAGAGTGCTAAAAGTGAAAACAAATAAACGCGATATGATCCTGGAATCCATCATTTCCGCCTATCTCGATAGCAATACCCCGATCGGATCTTCCGAGCTGGGTGAGCGTATGGGCGTAGCGATGTCAGCGTCTAGCATTCGAATTTATTTTAAGCGCTTAAGCGACGAGGGGGCTTTGACGCAGCTTCATGTAAGCGGTGGTAGAATCCCCACAGTTGCGACGATGCAAGATTACTGGCGCGCTAGACTTAGCTTCGACGATGAGTTAAAAATAGACGATGCTCGCGAGCTAGAAGCGGTGCTTGAGGATTTTGAAATTTACTGTATGATTTTCAATGCCGAAAACGAAGCCCTAAGCGAAGTCATCAATCATGATGATCGTTTCATAATCCTTACATTTAGAACGGACGAGATTATCTTAAAATACGATTTTAGAGTTTTTAAATTCTTATCAAATTTAATAGGAATTTCACTCGGAGATTTGGAGCTAGCTTCGATGCAGATCGGTCTGCGCGAGCTTAGCACCAAAATCAAAGAGCTAAAAAATTCTAAAATCGAATTTCTTTGTAACGAGGTCGTAGCGTATAAGATTTTCAAAGACGAGCGGTTTAAAATTTTACTCAACCCCTCGATCGCCGTAAATTTTACTAAAAATTTGATCTTCGCGCCCTACTTCGAGCACGGATTTATGGGGATCAAACGCCCCGTAAAATTCGAAGGCGAGGACGCTACGATGATCTGCGCAGGCAGCGTTTACGAGAATTACGAGAAATTTTTTAACTACGCTAAAGGAGTAGCATGAGCCATAAATTTAAAGAGCACGGCGATAAAAACGCAGCGTGCGATAGTGAAGAAAAAGAGGTTTGCGAGCAGCGCGCGTCAGAGGTGAGCGAGCCGCAAGAGGCGCAGACATGCGACGATACCGATGCGCAGATACAAAAGCTTCAAAACGAGCTGAGTGAGATCACTGATAAATTTTACCGCGCCAATGCGGATTTTGAAAATCTCAAAAAACGTTTGGAAAAAGAAAAAGATAGCGCTGTTGCTTACGCTAGCGAGAGCTTTGCGAAGGATCTGCTGCCGATAATCGACGCGCTTGAGGAGGCCGCCAAAATTGATGTGGAAGGTAATGAGCTTGCGGATAAAATCGAAGTCGGCGTAAAACAATGTCTAAGCCTTTTTACAAAGACTTTTGAAAAATATGGTATCGTTCCGATAGCGACGGATGCGGGATTCGATCCTAGCGTGCATAACGCTATTTCGATGATTGAAGCCGAAGGCGTTAAAAAAGGCGATATAGTTCAGGTCTATCAAAAAGGCTATATGTATAAGCAGCGCGTTTTGCGCGCCGCTATGGTAGTAGTGGCGAAATAATCGTCCAAATTTTAAAATTTTAAATTCAACACAAAGGATAACAAATGGCAAAAGTCATAGGCATCGACCTAGGAACAACAAACTCGTGCGTAAGCATATTCGAACGCGGCGAGAGCAAGATCATACCGAACAAAGAGGGCAAAAACACCACTCCGTCGGTAGTCGCTTTCACCGACAAAGGCGAGGTTTTAGTAGGCGACAGCGCCAAGCGCCAAGCAGTCACTAACCCGGAAAAGACGATCTACTCGATCAAGCGCATCATGGGTCTTATGATGAATGAGAAAAACGCGCAGGAAGCCAAAAAGCGCCTACCGTATAAGATCATCGACCGAAATGGCGCGTGCGCGGTAGAGATCGCGGGCAAGGTTTATACACCGCAAGAAATTTCAGCCAAGGTATTAATCAAGCTAAAAGAGGATGCTGAGGCGTTTTTGGGCGAGCCCGTCGTAGATGCGGTCATAACCGTGCCTGCGTATTTCAACGACAGCCAAAGAAAGGCAACAAAAGAAGCAGGAACGATCGCGGGCCTAAACGTGCTTCGTATCATTAACGAGCCGACCGCAGCGGCGCTTGCGTATGGACTGGATAAAAAAGAATCCGAAAAGATCGTCGTTTACGATCTGGGCGGCGGTACGTTCGACGTAACCGTGCTAGAAACCGGCGATAGCGTCGTAGAGGTTTTAGCTACCGGCGGTAATGCATTTTTGGGCGGCGATGATTTCGATAACAAACTGATCGACTTTTTAACCTCGGAATTTCAATCTGAAACAGGCATTGACTTGCGTGGCGACGTCATGGCTATGCAACGCCTAAAAGAGGCTGCAGAAAACGCCAAAAAAGAGCTAAGTAGCGCGATGGAAACGACGGTAAATTTACCTTTCATCACTGCTGACGCCACAGGTCCAAAACACTTAATGAAAACCATCACTAGAGCTAAATTTGAAAGTATGATCGATTCTTTGGTAGATGAGACCATAAGCACTCTCAAAAAGGTCGTAAGCGATGCAGGTCTTAGCATGAACGACATAAAAGAAGTTGTCATGGTAGGCGGCTCGACGCGCGTGCCTTTAGTGCAAGAGGAAGTCAAAAAGGCTTTCGGCAAGGAGCTAAATAAGAGCGTAAACCCTGATGAAGTCGTAGCGATCGGCGCTGCAATCCAAGGCGCGGTCATCAAAGGCGACGTAAAAGACGTGCTACTGCTCGACGTCACTCCGCTAAGCCTAGGCATCGAAACCCTAGGTGGCGTGATGACCAAGATCATCGAAAAGGGAACTACGATACCTACGAAAAAATCTCAAACCTTCTCGACAGCAGAGGATAACCAAAGCGCCGTTACGATCAACGTCTTGCAGGGCGAGCGCGAGTTTGCAAAGGACAACAAATCGCTAGGAAATTTCAATCTTGAAGGTATCATGCCCGCTCCTCGCGGCGTACCGCAGATCGAGGTGGAATTTAACATCGATGCGAACGGAATTTTAACCGTTTCGGCAAAAGACAAAGCCACCGGCAAGGCAACCGACATCCGCATCACCGGCTCAAGCGGCTTAAGCGATGCCGAAATCGATAAGATGGTGAAGGATGCCGAGCTTCACAAAGAGGAAGACAACAAGCGCAAAGAGACCGTCGAAGCGCGCAACCAAGCCGACAGCATCGCACATCAAACCGAAAAGAGCCTAAGCGAGATGGGCGAGAAGGTGCCGGGCGATCTACGCGCTAAGATCGAGGGCGCGCTAAATGATCTAAAAGCCGTGCTAAAGGATGAAAACGCGAGCAAGGAAGCGATAAACTCTAAAGTAGAAGCCCTAAGCAAGGTCGCCGAGGATCTATACAAGGCTGCCAGCGCAAATCAGGGCGCGCAAGGCGGATCGCAAAGCTCCGGCTCAAACGGCGGTAAAAAAGACGACGACGTCATCGACGCCGAAGTCGAATAGCTCGCTCACGCAAAGTGAAATTTTATAGCCGCGCGCTCGGTAGTTTTGTCTGCGCTTGAAAAGTAATTTTACCGGCGCGCGGCAGAAGCGACCCCATAAACCGCACATAAAATTTCATAGCCTCACAGACTCGGGCGTTTTTCATACGCCCGAGCTTAACTGCTACTTCAAATCAAATTCCCAACAAACTAAAATTTTGAGTCACACATAAATACTACTAAATTTTGCGCTGTATAAATATCGCTAGACATTAAAGTATATCCGAACGCGACTGAAATTTCTCCGTGCCGATCTCAAATATAGCTGAAATTTTAAGCCTATCGCCCACAAACGAAGCTGCGATAAATTTAAACGTATGGCTAGAAAGTAAAAAATGTATCATAAAGAGAAGTGCCGGTTAAATTTTAGAAGCAAAAGAACTAAATTTAAAGGCGCACAGATTGATTTATGAAAAAGCAAAAGTCCAAAGGCGACGCTTCGTCTTTGGGCTTTAAATTTAGCTTTATTTAACTAGAGCTAATTCTTGCGAGTATTCGCATCAGGGGTGAAAAGCGGCTTATTTAGCAGCTTGAAATCGCCTACGAACTTCTGCCCCTTCTCGCTAGTGATCCATTTGATGAAGCGCTGCGCGTTTTCGTAGTCGGCTTTTGGGCAGTGCTTCGGATTGACCGCGATTACGGAATAAAAATTCTTCAGATCGTTATCGCCTTCATTGATGATAACCATATCGGGATTGCCCTTTTTATTGTCCTCGTATTTGATGTAGGTGCCGCGATCGGTAAAGGTCACGCCCTTTTGCTCGGCGGCTGCGTTGATCGTGGCGATCATGCCTTGACCGGTTTGGTTATACCACGCCTCATTTTCAGGCACGGCGCCCTCAACCTTTTTCCAAATACCTTTCTCTTTGTTATCGGTGCCCGATTTATCGCCGCGAGAGAAAAATTTAATCTTCTCCGCCTTGATTAGCTCAAACGAGCCTTTAAGGTCTTTGCCTTTAAATTTAGGCGCGATCGATTTATCGGCGATGAGGATAAAATCATTATACATAACGGGCGTGCGGTCAACGCCGAAGCCTTTTTCTACAAATTCTTTCTCGACCTTCGGCGAATGCACGAAAAGTATGTCCGCATCGCAGTTCTCGCCAAGCTTTAGAGCAGCACCTGTGCCTACCGCCGTCCATTTGATATCGACGCCGGTTTCCGCTTTATACGCAGGATAGATAGCGTCTAGCAAGCCCGTATTATCGGTGCTCGTTGTGGTTGCCATCACCAAATCGTTATCGGCGGCAAAAAGGCTCGCACTAAGAGCAAGCGAAACAAAAAATATTTTTTTCATGTTATCTCCTTTAAAAAATATGCTATTATAGCATATAAATTTGCCAGAATAGAACATTTAGGACACAATCTTGGACTTTATTTTAGAAGGAATTTTAAGCGCATTCGGGCTGCTTCTTAGCGGCGATGCGGAGACCTTTTCGGCGATTAAAGCGACGCTTTATACTTCGAGCATCTCGATACTTTTTGCGATTATAATCGGCTTCCCGATAGGATTTATCCTCGGATTTTACGAATTTCGCGCTCGCAGAACACTTAGACTTTTAAGCGACGTAGCGCTTGCAATGCCCACAGTGGCGATAGGACTGATTCTTTACGCTTTCATATCCAGAAACGGCCCTTTGGGCGAGCTGGGGCTGCTTTTTACGCTCAAAGCCGTGATGCTCGGGCAGTTTGTGCTGGCACTTCCCATCATCGTCTCGCTAAGCGCCAGCGTCATCGAAAATATGGACAAAAAACACTATCTAAACATTATGAACTACCGCCTAAGCCCGCTAAATTTAATCCTTTGCGTGCTTTACGAGCTGCGCTACGCCCTGCTGGTCGTCATCGCCACCGCTTACGGGCGGATCGTCGCCGAGGTAGGCGTAGCGATGATGATCGGTGGCAATATCAAATATTTCACCCGCACGATCACCACGGCGATCTCGCTTGAGACCAACAAAGGCGAGTTTGCGATGGGTATAGCGCTCGCGCTGGTGCTGATTTTAATAGCGTTTGCGGTAAATTTAGCCATCCACGCGCTAAAAAGGCTGGATCGATGAGTGCAGATAAACTAAAGCGTCCGAGCAAAGATTTCACGGACAAAAACCGCGCGGAGCGGGAGCGCGAAAATTTTATAAGCGAAAATTTCACGGACGCAAATTCCGCCCCCGAGAATTCTACGAGCGTAAATTCTATGCGCATAAATTTCGCCGCCGAGAATTCTGCGAATAAAAATTCCACTGCGGTAAATTCTAAGAGTGTAAATTCTGCGACCGAGAATTCCATTAGCGCAAATTCCGCGGGTAAAAATTCCAAAAGCGAGAATTTCGCGAGTGAGAATTCTGCGAGAAAGAATTTTGCAAATGAGAATTCCGCCGCCGCGCGATCCGTACCCGATAGCGAACTGATCTCGGTGCGGGATCTAGTGCTGTGCTACGGACGGAGCGAAATTTTAAATATCCCTAGCCTCGATCTAAATACGAGCGGCATCACAGCGCTTTTGGGTTCCAACGGCAGCGGCAAATCCACGCTACTGCGAATTTTGTCCTTTTTGCAGCATCCAAGCAGCGGCAGCGTGGAGCTTTGGGGGCAGCAGGCGCCCTCTTTGCAGACGCTGCGGCAGACCTGCTTGCTGCTGCCCGAGCCCGTGCTTTTAAAACGCAGCGTGGAGCAAAATTTTAAATTTGCGCTCAAAAGTCGCGGCGCGCTTGCGGAATTTGACGAGCGAGTGGATGAGGCGCTCGCCCTAACGGGACTTGATAGAAGTTTTTTATCGAAGAAGCATTTCGAGCTTAGCTCGGGGCAGACGCAGCGCATCGCGTTTGCGCTCGCTCTGGCGCAGCGCGCGAAGCTCTATCTGCTCGACGAGCCGACCAACAGCCTCGATCTTGCTGCCTCCAAGCTCTTTGCGCGCGCGATTTTATTTATGCGAAGCCGCTACGGCTGCGGTTTTATCATCGCCAGCCACGATGAGAAATGGCTCAGCGCGATCGCGCAAAGAAGCGTATTTTTGCATCGCGGCAAGATATGCGAGTTTGAATACAAAAATATCTTTGACGTGCAAAACGGGATTTTAAAATTTTCGGATGAAATTTCGCTGCGCCTTGAAGAGGGGCTGGCACGGGCTCGCAAAATCGCGATAAATCCGAGTAAAATTTTATTATCCCAAAGCCCGTTTGAGCGTTGCTTCGCGGGGATTTTGCACTCGGTTTCGCTTCAGTACGGCTCCTCGCTGCTCATCAAGATCAAGGCGGGCGACGTGTTGCTAAAATGCGTCACGGCGCAGGATGAGCGTCGCTGGAGCGCAGGCGAGAGGATCTATTTCGGATTTGAAAGCGGCGCGTTTTTAGGGCTGGAGTAGTTCTGCGCGAAGTGCGGATAAACTTTATTTCGCTTTAGAATTTTTATTCGCGCGGCACTAATATTATTTCTGCCTCAAATTTTTACTGCGAACCATCTAGCGCGGCATACCCGGCGAAACAGAGCGCAAAAATTTGCGCCTTGAAATTTTGAAATTTACAGGCAGGGCTTTACCTGGCGGCGCAGTGTGAAATTTTAAAATTCCATCGCTAAAAAATTTTAAAATTTAGCCGCAAATATAGCTAACGGGATTTTGAAATTCCACAATTTCTAGGCGCGGAATTTCAAATTCTAAATTTTAATTCCGCAGAGCGTGCCGTTTATTTCGTCTACAATGCAAAGGCGGAACGATGGTAAGAATTCCGCGGCGCAAAACCAGCGTAAAATTCCAAAGAGACGGCGCGGAATTCCGATAAATTTTAAAAACAGCGCGGAATTTTATAAAATTTCGCGAGCTCAAAAAAGTGGCAGAGCTTTAGCCTTACACTGCTTAAATTTTCCCGCCAAACATCTCATACATCGCCTTTTCCTCGCCCCAAAGCTCGCGGTGTTTTTTGATGCAGGATTTTATCGCGCCCACAAGATAGAGCACGTCGCGCTCGGTGTGCGTATAGTGCAGGCTCACGCGCACGAAGCCCGGCTTGCTTTCTGGCATGCGCCCCTCCTTGATACCCAGCAGATCGTGGGCATACGGCCCAGCACACATCACGCCCGCGCGCGTCTGGATACCGAAATCGTTGCTCAGGCTCGCGGCGAAATCATACGCCGAGACGCCGCGCACGTTAAATGAAAAAATCGGCAGCCGCGGCGCGCCCTTTGGAGCGTAGTTTATGATCTCGTCTATGCCCGCTAGCTCGCTCTCAAAAAGCCGCGCGAGCTCGTCCTCGGCGCTTTTTATCCTCTCAAAACCGACTTCGTTTCGCAGCGCGTAGGCTAAGCTTGCTCGCATGAGCCCGGTGATAGGCGGCGTACCGCCCTCCTCTAGCTGCTCGTGATTTTTCAAAAACACGTGTCCTTCGCGGCTGGCGTAGGCGACCGTCCCGCCTGCGGCAAATGTCGGCACATCACTGCTAAGCAGCTCCTTTTTGATCGCCAAAAGCCCGCAGCTTGCAGGCCCTCCGAGTAGCTTATGCGGCGAGAGGAAAATTGCGTCGAAATGATCGCAGTCTAAATTTGCGTGCGAGCTCAGCGCCGCGCAGTCAAAGGCCACGATACCGCCCGCGGCTCTGATTAGCTCGCTAATCTTTTTATAATCGCTAATGACGCCCGTGACGTTTGAGGCGGCGCTAAACGAGCCGATGATACGGCGTGTTGCGTTAAGCTTTAGGATGCGCTCAAGCGCAATCAGATCGATCTCGCCGCCCTCGCTAAGCGGCATGCGCAGGTAGTCGCAAAGCCCCTCGCGAAAGCTAAGCTCGTTTGAATGGTGCTCGTATGGCGAAACGAGCACGAGCGGAAGCTGCGCGGCGCGTAAATTCGCCTCGCCGATTGCGCTTCTGGTCGCAGGCGGTAGGTAGATGCCAAGTAGCTCCTGAAATTTCTTGATCGCGGCCGTCGCGCCCTGCCCGCAAGCGATGAGATAAAACCTCTCATCAAGCCCAAGCAGCTTTTTTAGGCTCTCGCGTGCGCCCTCGTAGCGCCCCTGCGTGATGATCGCGCTCGAACTACTGTCGGAGTGTGTGTTGGCGTAGGTTTTTAAAACGTCCGCTATCTCGCGCTCTACGGGCTCATAGGCAAGCCCCGAAGCGGTGTAGTCAAAATAATGCACGCCCGGTTTTAGAATGATATTTTTTCGAATTTCGTCTAAGCTTAGCATTCGCGGCCTTTAAAAATTGAAGTGATTAATTATAGTGAAATTTGGATTAATTTAAGGCTTTACGTCCTAGCTGGGAGAAATTTTAACGAGAATTTTAAAATGACCTCGCCTACAATGTTCGGGTTTTTATACTTTTCTCTATCGAACTTCGCCATTGCGCCTCTCCTTATTTGGAATTATTATTGCTATTTGTTTGTATCAAGCTGCGTATTTTCATCTAAGTTTACTACCGTTTCGGTATCGCCATTTTCAAAGTAACTCTTCAAATATGCCAATACCATCTCGAATTCTTTTTCACCGCTTCGCCAAGCTATAAATTTTTTGGTATCTTTAAATGTAGAATTTGCATCAGGGCAATGCTTATCATAAAATTCTTTTTTCATAGGCCTTAGTCTTTCAAATCTCTCTTTCGAAATAGGGACGGTATATCGTTCAGATATCTGATTGATTCTTTCTACTCCTCTGCAATATGATTCATATGTATTACGCAGAAAAAATTCTCTATCACTATAGCATTTATCATATTCTATTTTAAGCAGTTCCCTGGGAGGCTGCCCTTTGACATTATACTTTAAAAGTAAATCTAGCATTTTTTCATAATGCGGCACATAATCAAGTAGTCTATAATACGTATAATAGTATCTAAACTCCTCTATATAAAATTTTTGATAGCGTTCCTCTTCCGTATTCTTCTTTGTCGCTAATATGCTTTCCTCAGGGACTATATCCGTAAACTCATCGCTTGTTATTACATTCTCATTATTATCATAGCCGTAATAATATTTTGTCACATACCCATTTTTCAATATCATTTCCGCTAGCTCTACAAAATTATTACGAATAACGTACTCAAGAAGCAGGCTTGCATCACTTGAACCCGGGCCCCTATTGTGTTTGGTATAATCGATATGATCTACTTTGTTATTTTTAATATAGATCTTTTTTATATTTGGCGGATATAGGTACATCTGCACCACCTTGGCTTCTTCAAATTTAACGCCGTTGTCTAAAAGTAGTCTTACCGCTTTGGTGGAGTTATTTTCTATCGCATAAGCCATAGCGGATAGCTTGTATTCGTCTTTTTTATGTATATCCGCGCCTAGCTTTATAAGCTCTTGAGTAGTATTCGTATCGTCCCAAAAGCTAGAATACATCACGGGCGTTACCCCTCCGTCCATAGTATGATCGACGGATAGATTATTATCTTTCATAAATTTTAAAATTTCATCAGTTTGCTTGCTTTTTAAAAGTCTTTTTAGCTCTACGTCTATGGCGGGTTCTTTAAATACGTTTTCTGGATTTGAATTGTAATCTATATCCCAGTAGCGAAATGCGAAGCTATCGACCTCTTCTTGGGTTGCGTATTTGCTAAGACCCGGCACTTTTGAGACATTTGTATCTGAAGTAACGGTAAAATGGGTTTGTTTGCGTTCTGTAAGACCTAATCTTTCGGCTAGCAGATACAGCGCACATACGACTACCACGCAGACGGCATAAATAAACCGAAGTTTAAAGCTTTTCAAAATTTCCCCTTAGAATTTTGCCCGCGACTATATCCAATGAGTACTTAATAAAATATAAATACTATATAGGCGAAATAGGCAAAGCTAGCTGAGAAATGCGGTTAAGTCGGGTTTGAATGATGAAATCTTTCGAGTAAATTTGGCGAACGAATGTCGTCATAGACCTTATTTGCGTAGCTACATCTTCTATTTACACCTACGCTAGGCATTATATCCGAAGCTCGCTCGCCGTAAATTTACCGCAACATCTTTGCGCAAGCTCTTCTTGAAAGCACAAACCACCGAATTATCGTAGTGTTAATGAGCGGCAAGCCGCTACCGTATCACCAAAAGCGTATTTTGCGGGATTTGTTCTCAAGCTGCTCGCGCGGCTATGAAGTGCGCTTTGCGGCTATTTGCCGATAAAATTTTTCTGCAGCCACTCCATCGCTTTTTCTTCGCTTTCAAATCTGCCGCTTTTGGCGACTTGAAACTGCCCCTCATAAAAGCGAATTCTGATACCGTCTTGGACGCTATCTACCTTGATGCGCGTGATCCTGTCTTTGTTTAGATAGGTTCGTTCGTTTAGCTTTACAAACATCGTTTTCTCCTTTAAATTTAATGGTTTTTATCTGCCGCTTTACTTGCGTCTTTTTCGCCCTCTTTTTTCAAAAACAGCTCCTTAAAGCGCTCGTTTGCGTAGTTTTCTATATCGCTTTGCAGCTGCTTATATGCAGCAATCAGCTCATAGGCGCGTGCATTTAGCGTCGTACCCGCGGCATTGCCGCCGCCTTGCTTGGTACTAAAGAGCTCCTCTTGCAGATTTTTTTGTAAAATTTGCAGATGGCTCCAGCACTTTTTATAGTTCATCCCCAAAACCTCGGCGGCCTTAGAGATGGAGCCCGTTTGAGCGATCACGTCCAGCACTTCGGTTTTGCCCTTGCCAAAAATGAGCTCGCCCTGCGCATTTTCGATCCAAGTTTTCGTTTTTACCCTCATTCTTTTGCCTTTCTTCTCCTTAAAGCAGCCCAACTGACAATATTTCACGTCTATGGCGTGCTCCTTAAGCGTAGAGCGCACCGTATCGAACCCCACTCCGCCGCTAGCTACGGCGCGGGCGTCGCGGCAAAAAATCCGCCTTTTCTCATCCAAAAACGGATTTAGCTTCTGCAGAGCCTTTATGCTGCCTCCGCTACATTGCAGCTTGCCGAACTGTCCGAGTTCGCAGCGATCTATCCGTATCCCTTCGCGTGCCGCGAGATCTCCTACGACGCTCGCGTCTACGCCTAATTTGGCGGCGATCTTAAACGCCGCGCCGCAATCGAGCTTGCCGCTTGGATTTAGTAAATTTAAAATCAGCCTTTTGATCTCGCTTGCTTTTTTATCGTCTATCTTGATATCTATCTCCATGCCGCCTTCTTAACTCAAAATTCTCTCTTCGCCGCTATAGACGTTTAAATTTTCGCCGCGCGCGAAGCCGCAAAGAGTAAGATCAAATTTACGCGCGATCACGACGCCGAGGCTCGTAGGAGCCGTGCGCGAAACAAGCGCGCTAATGCCGCTCATCACGGCTTTGGCGACCATTTCGGAGCTTAGCCTGCCGCTTACCAAAAGAAGCGAGCCCTGCGTATCGCGCCCCGCCAAGACCGCCTTGCCGACGGATTTATCGATGGTATTGTGCTGGGCGATATCCTCGCCGATAAAATACTCGCCGCCCGCGGTAAAGAGCTTTGCGGTGTGCACGCAACCCGTCATCTCGTAAAGCTCGCACTGCGTGTAAAACTCGCTCATCAAATTTAAAATTTCATTCTTATGAAATTTAGCGTCCGAGCGGACTTTGCGCGCCGCCATCGCCTCTGGATCGATATTTGCGGTAGAGCTGCGCCCGCAGCCGCTGATGATAACCTTTTCGGCATCGAAGCTATTTAGCCGCTTTTCGTTTATCTCGCCGCAGACATTCACGCTAAGCCCGTCCGGCGCGAGCTCAATGCTTCTTATGCCGCTTGGATCCGAGATCAAATTTTCGCTCAGCAAATAGCCTACCGCAAGCGCCTTTAAATCACTCGGAGTCGCCATCAGCGCGCCGAAACGCTTGCCGTTTAGTAAAATTTCAAGCTTGATCTCGCGAACCAAGATATCGCTTACGTTCCTTCTTTCATCCCCTTTAAATTTAACTATCTCCGCCCTATAAATCGGCTCCATAGACCTTCCTTATTTTAATTTCGCCCGTATCGTAGTGAAATTTTGCTTAAATAGCCTTAATTCGCCGAAGTAAAGCCGAAGCGGCGTGCGTAAATTTAAAGCGCTCGCAGTTTTGTATTTAAAAAATCGCGTGGAAAACCCACGAGCCGCTCGCACCATGCGCGCAAGCGGCCATGAAGCGCCCGCAAAGATAAAATTTCATCAAATTTTGCCGCAGCCGCGATGAAATTTCATCTATATAAAGCGGGTGGAACTTGCCGCCCAAACTACTTATGAACCGGCGATAGATAAGGTTTTTCAGAGTGCATCGACATCTCGTTTTGTCTTCTGAACTCGATAAACTCGCTCTCGCTAAGCTTTCTGATATTTGCAATCGTCATCTTTAGCGGTGGGATACCCGATAGCGGATCCAGATCGCCCGCATGCACGAGCTCGTTGCCGTCGGCCTCGCTGTAATGGAAGGTCGTAAAGATCGTGCCCTCTTTTAGATCCGGATTTATACGCAGTTTCGCCGCGATCTGGCCGCGCTTATTTTTGACTAGCGCGTAGCAACCTTCGGTAAGCTCGCGTTCGCGTGCGATGTCAGGGCTTACCTCGATGAGCGCGCCTTCTGCGCCCGCGCCGTACTCTAGCGCGCGGCACTCTCTCGTCATCGTGCCAGTATGGTAGTGATAAACCTTGCGCCCAGTCGTAAATAAGCACGGATAAATTTCATCCGGAATCTCGCTAAGCGCGCCGCTTCCCACTGGATAATCATCAGGAATTTTCATCTTGGCTCTAAAATCCGCCTCAGCTTTAGCGCGCTCCTCTTTATCATCCACGTAAAGTACCGGCACCATTCTAAATTTACCGTCAGGCAGCATCGATTTATGATCTGCGTAAAGAACCGGTGTGCCCGGATGATCTTCATCAGGACATGGCCAGCTTATGCCGCCTAGCTTATCTAGCCTATAGTAGCTAATACCGCCAAAAAATTTAGGCATTAATGCACGCACTTCGTTCCAAATTTCTTCCGCACTTAAAAAATCAAACCCTTCAAGTCCCATTCTTTGTGCGATATTGCAAACGACCTTCCAATCAGGCTCTACGCCAGGAGCCGGCTCGCTTGCCTTGCGCGTGCGTTGGACGCGACGGGAAGTGTTTAAAAAGGTGCCGTCCTTCTCACCCCATCCGGCAGCAGGTAGTACGACATCTGCCTTCTGTGCGCTCTCGGTAAAGAAAAGATCCTGCACGATAAAGCAATCCAGATGATGCGTTGCATGCACGAAGTGCTCCGTCCAAGGATCGCTCATTACGGGGTTTTCGCCGTAAACATAGAGTAGCTTCAGCTCGCCGCTATCCATCTTATCGGGTGCGACCGTAAGCTTAAAGCCTGGAGTCGGATTTAGCTCAAAGTGCCATACTCTGCGCGCCTGCTCCTGAGCGTAAGCGGAATTTACCGCACCTGCAGGGATGACATTAGGCAGCGCGCCCATGTCGCATGCGCCCTGGACGTTGTTTTGACCGCGCAAAGGATTTACGCCCGCGCCTCTTTTGCCTAAATTTCCCGTCAAAATAGCTAAATTTGAAAGCGAAAAGACGTTTGAGGTGCCGTCACTAAACTGCGTGATACCCATCGTGTAGCAGATCGCCGCTGCGCCTGCTTTAGCATACATTCTAGCAGCTTCGATTACGAGCTCTTTTTTCACGCCGGTCTCGCGCTCGAAGCGCTCAGGAGTAAAGTCCTTAACCGCTTCTTTTAAATACTCGTAGCCGTGAGCGTAGTTTTTGATAAACTCGTCATCTTGCAAATTTTCGGCGATGATAACGTGCATAATGGTATTTAGCGTCTTAATGTTCGCGCCCGGCGGGATCTGCAGATAGATGTCTGCTTTTTTCGCCATATCGGTGCGTTTCGGATCTACTACGATCATCTTAGCGCCGCGCTGCAAGCCTCGCTGCATCTGCATAGCGATGATCGGGTGACACTCGCTCGTGTTGGTACCGATGAGTAAAAATACGTCCGTATCGGTCGCAAATTCTACCAAATCATTAGTCATCGTTCCGTTTCCTAGCGTGCTGGCAAGACCTGCCACTGTAGGAGCGTGTCAAAGACGGGCGCAGTGATCGACGTTATTGCTGCCCTGAGCTCGGAAAAATTTCTGAAAAACGTAGTTGTCTTCGTTATTTGAGCGTGCCGAGCTAAAGCCCATTATTGAGCTTGGGCCATATTTAGCGACGGTCTCTTTAAATTTAGTCGCTACAAAATCGTAAGCCTCTTCAAAGCTTACCTCCTCAAGCTTACCGCTTCTATCAAATACTCCGTTTTTCTTACGGATCATAGGTTTGGCAAGGCGTTTTGGAGAGTTTACAAACTCCCAGCCGAACATCCCTTTTAAGCATAGCTCGCCGTCATTTACGTGATGAGCCTGCGTAGGGCGCGCGTTTACGATCCTGCCGTCTTTTACGATAAGATCGATACCACAGCCGGTGCCGCAGTAAGGACAAGTCGTTTTGACAATCTTTTCTCTGGACTGCATAATATTCCTTTCAAGAATTTTGGTTTGCACGGCTATTATACTTTCTAGATTATAAAAGAATTTTTAAATTAGTGAATTTTTTTAAGCAAAATTTAAGCAATATGCAAATATCGCATATTAAATTGAATAGTTAAATTTTACGCTTTTGCCTCGATAATGACGGCGTTTTAGTGTAAAATTTATCGCTTATCACAAAATACGCTTTTTAAGCTAAGTTTTATAATTTTAATAAAATTTCGAAATTCTATTACGCTCCGTTTTATTTCAAAGCGCGATTGAATTTTTATGAAATTTTAATGCTAATTTATCGGTATAATATATTAATTTAATTAAATGAAAATCTATATTAAAATTTATCAAAAACTCGCTATCCTGATAAAATTTGAGCCACTAAATTTAAAATTTATAAAATTATTATCTTATATCTGAAATCTATGTAGAAAAAACTTTGATTTTAATCTAGACTAAGCTGTTTTTTTATGCTATTATTCAAAATCTTAGTAGAAATTAATTCTAAACGAAAGGTTAATCTCATGGATAGACGAGACTTTATAAAAAGCTCTGCAGCAGCGGCTGCCTGTAGCGTTGCGGGCATCAGTTTGCCTAGCAGTCTTAGTGCTGCGGACGAAGCCGAAAAAGGCTGGCGCTGGGACAAGGCGGCCTGTCGCTTCTGCGGCACCGGCTGTGGCATCATGGTAGCCACCAAAGACGGCAAGATCGTAGCGGTCAAAGGCGATCCGCTAGCCCCAGTAAATCGCGGTCTAAACTGTATCAAAGGCTATTTCAACGCCAAGATCATGTACGGCGCCGATCGCATCACCAAGCCTCTTTTGCGCGTAAATTCCAAAGGCGAATTCGACAAAAAGGGAAAATTTATCGAGATCAGCTGGCAACGAGCGTTCGACGAAATGGAGAAGCATTTTAGGCGAGCCTATAACGAAGGTGGTCCCGAGGGCTTTGCCGTACTTGGTAGCGGTCAATACACGATCCCGGAAGGTTACGCCGCAGCAAAGCTAGTAAAGGCGGGCTTTCGCTCCAATAATCTCGATCCTAATGCTCGCCAGTGCATGGCCAGCGCCGTCGTAGGCTTTATGCAAACCTTCGGTATTGACGAGCCTGCGGGTGTTTTCGACGATATCGAGCTAACCGATACCATCATCGCTTGGGGCGCGAATATGGCTGAGATGCACCCTATCCTTTGGTCTCGCGTCTCCGACCATAAGCTTCGCAACCAGGATCGCGTAAAAGTTATAAATCTCTCGACCTACTCTAGCCGCACTTCGAATATCGCCGATATCGAAATTATATTCCGTCCGAATACTGATCTTGCGATATGGAACTACATAGCACGAGAGATCGTTTATAACCATCCAGAGATGATAGACGAAAAATTTATTAAAGAGCACTGCGTATTCGCTACCGGTCCAGTAGATATCGGTTATGGCTTGCGAGAAGATATAAATCATAAAAAATACCGCAAGACCGAGCTTGATACCGCGGCTAAGCAAAAATCCAAAATTTTAAGCAAATCCGAGGGCGTTACCTTAGCATATCTGGGTATGAAAGAGGGCGACGTACTCGAAAACAAACACTCTGACAAATCGGATGCTCACTGGCTCATAAGCTTCGAAGAATTTAAAAAAGCACTGGAGCCTTACACGTTAGAATTTGTAGCGCCTTTAGCTAAGGGTGACGAAAGTGAGGATTTAGAGGCGTTTAAGACCAAGCTAAAGCAGCTTGCTGATTTTTATATAGAAAAAGATCGCAAAGTAGTAAGCTTTTGGACGATGGGCTTTAATCAGCACTCAAGAGGAACTTGGGTCAATGAGCAAAGCTACATGGTACATTTCCTTCTTGGCAAGCAAGCCAAACCTGGCTGCGGAGCGTTTTCGCTTACCGGTCAGCCTAGCGCTTGCGGCACGGCTAGAGAGGTGGGCACGTTTTCTCACCGCCTACCTGCTGATATGGTCGTGGCAAATCCGGCTCACAGAAAGGTTTCCGAAAAAATTTGGAAGCTTCCGGAAGGCACGATAAATCCAAAACCGGGTGCGCACTACGTGCAGGCTCTGCGTAATCTCGAAGACGGCAAAATAAAATGGATATGGGTACAGGTCAATAACCCGTGGCAGCAGATCGCCAACGCAAACCACTGGATAGCCGCAGCGCGCGAGATGGATAACTTCATCGTAGTAAGCGAGCCATATCCGGGACTAAGCGCGAAGGTAGCCGATCTGATCCTGCCAACCGCGATGATCTACGAAAAATGGGGCGCATACGGCAATGCCGAGCGCAGAACTCAGTGGTGGAGACAGCAGGTTCTTCCTGTGGGCGACGCTATGAGCGATACGTGGCAGATGCTAGAGTTTTCCAAGCGCTTCAAACTCAAGGATTTCTGGGGCGAGGTTAAAGTAAATGATAAGCTTACGCTTCCAAACGTATTAGATAAAATTTCAGAATTCGGCTATACGCCAGAGACTACACTATTTGAAGTGCTCTTTGCAAACAAAGACGCTCAGGCTTTCGCGGCAAAAGATCCGATTATGGCAAGCTTCGATAACTCCGAAGTAAACGGCGACTCACGCGGCGTAATCGGCAGCGACGGCAAAGAATTTAAAGGCTATGGCTTTTTCATTCAAAAATATCTCTGGGAGGAATACCGAAAATTCGGCACCGGTCACGGACACGACCTAGCCGATTTCGATACATATCACCGAGTGCGCGGTCTTAGGTGGCCGGTCGTAGACGGCAAAGAAACACTTTGGCGCTTTAACGCTCAATACGATCCTTATGCCAAAAAAGCGGCTCCGGATAGTGACTTCGCCTTCTATGGCAACGCCAAAGCGGCGCTTCCTAGCGGCGATCTGAAATCCGCTACTTCTGGCGAAGAAAAAACTAGCCTTGCTAATAAAGCTAAAATTTTCTTCCGTCCATATATGGATCCTGTAGAAGTGCCGAGCGAGGAGTATCCTTTCTGGCTATGTACGGGTCGCGTGCTGGAGCACTGGCATACGGGCACTATGACTATGCGTGTGCCGGAGCTTTATCGCGCGGTGCCTGAGGCAAGATGCTATATGAACGAAGCCGACGGCGCCAAAATCGGCGTGCAACAAAACGAAATCGTCTGGATCGAGTCGCGCCGCGGCAAAGTCAAAGCGCGCGTGGACTTCCACGGACGTAACATTCCGCCGAAAGGGCTTATTTTCGTGCCGTTTTTTGACGAGAAGGTTTATATCAACCGCGTCACGCTCGATCATACCTGCCCGCTTTCAAAAGAGACCGACTACAAAAAATGCGCGGTTAAAATTTACAAGGCGTAAATTATGGATAGGCGTGAGGTCTTAGGCATTCTTTCTTTAGCTGCTGGCGTTGGCGTTTTGGGGCTCGGAGTCGCAAACTCCGGCGAGCACGCCAAACTCCGCCCGCCCGCAGCTATAGGCGAGAAAGAATTTCTTAGCAAATGCCTGAGGTGCGGACTTTGTGTCGAGGCGTGCCCATTTGATACGCTTAAGCTTGCGAGCTTTTGCGATCACGCTATTGCAAACGGCACGCCGTTTTTTATCCCGCGCGAAATTCCGTGCTATATGTGCGACGACATACCTTGCGTCGCAGCCTGTCCTAGCGACGCGCTAGATAAAAATTTAGTGAGCGAAAACTCTAAGCTAAACGTGCGTCTATCCAAAATGGGCGTTGCGGTCATAGATACAGAGCATTGCATCGCTTATGCGGGTATCCAATGCGACGCGTGCGTGCGAAGCTGCCCCGTGATGGATAAGGCACTCAGGATCGATTACCGTCACAACAACCGCACCGAAAAGCACGCCCTGCTCGTGCCCGTCGTAGATAGCGATTACTGCACGGGTTGCGGTAAATGCGAGCATGCCTGCGTCACGAAAAAGGCGGCTATCAGCGTCGTGGAGCGCGAGCGCGTCATAGGAATTTCCAGCGATAACTACGTCAAAGGCTGGATCAAGGGCGACGACGCGAAGCTAAAGGACGCAGATACCAAAATTAAGCTCGATCCGCAAAAAAGCAGGGATTACTTAAACGAGGACGATCTAATGGAAGGGGCTAGACAATGAAATACACTATTTTAAGGCGTTTAAGCCAAATTTCTATTCTAGTCCTTTTTATTTTAGGAAATAATTTCGCCTTCAAAGCCGCGAGCGAAAACGGAATTTTATCAGGAATTCTAAAGGGCAATCTAAGCTCGTCGAAACTTTTCGGCACGATTAATCTAAGCGATCCGTTTGCGACGGCGCAGATGCTGCTAGCTAGCTTTTCTTTAGGTGCTACGGCGGTTATAGGAGCACTTATCGTAGGAGCATTTTATGCGCTTATAGCGCCGCGATTATATTGCTCATGGGTTTGCCCGATAAATTTACTAACCGATCTTGCCGCGTGGCTTCGTAAAAGACTTGGCATAACGACTAAGATCGTTAGCGTAAACCGCAAGGCTCGCTACGTCCTAGCGGTGCTAGCGCTTGTTTGCAGCGGAGCTTTCGGCTTTGCGGCGTTTGAGAGCGTGAGCTTTATCTCGCTTTTCGCACGCGCCGTCATATCGCTAAGTGCTAGTGCGTTTGCAATCGCGCTGCTGATTGTAGTTTTTGAAATTTTTGCGGGCGATCGCACGATCTGTTCGCGGCTATGCCCGCTCGGCGGATTTTGGGCGGTGCTTAGCTATTTTAGTATCATTCGCATTCGCCACGAGGTTGATAAATGCACGATGTGCGGCAAATGCAAAATGGTCTGCCCCGAAGTTCAGGTGCTTAAGATGGTCGGGCGCGAAAACGGGCGCGTTAGCAGCGAGTGTATCAGCTGCGGGCGCTGCATCGACGTATGCGACGACGATGCGTTAAATTTTAGTATATTAGGAGTAAAAAATGAAAAAAATGGTTTTAGGCTTGGCTCTTGCATGCTGTGCGGCGCTCTTTGCCGCGGACAAGACGGCTTCTATAGATGCCGACAGCTTGGGCTTTATAAAAAGCGTGGACGAATCGGTGCAAAATAAAAATTCCCTGCCCGATTTCAAATATAGCGAGGATGCTCCGGGCGCCGCTTCGAAAATCGAGCGCAGCTTCGAAAACGCTCCGCCTCTTATACCGCACAGCTTAGAAGGGCTCGTGCCGATCACAAAGGATAACAATATGTGCGTAACCTGCCATATGCCCGATGTCGCTAAGGATGTAGGCTCTACGCCGATTCCAAAAAGTCACCTGGTAGACTTTCGCACAGGCGCGGATCTAAACGGCACGCTAGCCGAGCAGCGATTCAATTGCACTCAATGCCACGTACCGCAAGCCCAAACCAATCCGCTAGTGAAAAATAATTTTAAGGCTGATTTTAGTAGGTTTAGCGACGCAAATTCCACTTCTAATCTCATAGATACGCTAAATCAAGGTGCCGAGGTTGAGTAGGAGCGCGCGATGAAATTTTTACCACCGCTGCTACTTTGCGCCTGCTTCATCTATGCCGGCAACGGCGTTGCAATACCTAGTGGTGCTGTGGGCATAGATGCGCCTGCAAAGATCAAACACGCTAGCTTCATACTAGAGCTTGACGCAAATGTCGCGGTGCTAAAAAATCTAGACGGCGAAATTTACGCAGGGCTTGACAACGGCAAGCTCTATAAAATCACCATTAACTCCGCGGAGAATTCCGCGCTAAATTCCACCGCCGGGCAAAATTTCGCAGATCAAAATTCCGTCGCAAGCACAAATTCCGATGCGGCGCAGAATTTCAATGCTAAAGCAAGCGTAAATTCCACGGGAAATTCCACCGCAAATTCCGCTGCCGTAAATTCTTTAGAAAATTCCGCGAAGCAGAATTCTGCCGAGAATTCTACGGCATTAAATTCCGCCTCAAATTCCGCATCGAGCGCAATATCCAAAACGCTAATTTTCGCCCTACCCTCGTCCAAAAATTACCTAGACGAGCCAATGGGCGCTACCATGTTCGACGTCGATAAATTAGGCGAAAAATACGCATTTTTATATAACGGCGACGCGTTTGAAAAGATACTGGGCGTGTTTGCGGGCGGCAATATTACGCACTATAAATTGCCGATGACGGGGATCAAAAACGTCTATTTCTACAACGAAAACACCGTGATTTTGCTAGGTCTTGGTAGCGAAATTTTATACTTCGACCTACCTAGCGGCAAGGTAAGCTTCGAGCAAAAGCTTACCATCGCGTCTTTGGGCGGTAGCGCCTACGACCGCACTAGCGGGACGCTACTAATCTCGTGTGAAGGCGGCATCGTGTTTTATTTCGACGCGAAAGCGAAAAAGCTTATGAGCCAAAAATCCCTGCACAAGGACGGGATCTACTCCGTGGCGCTGCTTGGCGATCGCATGATGAGTGGCTCGAACGACAAAGAAAGATCGTGCTACTACGAAAACGGCGATTTCGCTAAATTTTATAACGCCCATTTTGCAGTTTTTGCCGTGGCGCTAAGCCCCGAGCTGGGTGCTTTTACAGTTGGTAACGGCGTACGCGTAATCGATAAAGCAGGCGAGATCGTCCGCAGCATCGAGCTGGACAACGACATCATCAACTATCTGCTTTTCGAAGGAGATTATCTCGTGGGCTCGGGGTACAATAGATATATCTACTTTTGGGGGCTAAAATGAATATTTCAAGCGTCGTAATCTATCTAGGCGCAAATACCGACGTAGCGGCGTTTCGCAAGCAGCTGCAAAGTATCGACGGCTGCGAGTTCGTCGCGTGCAAGGACGGCAAGGCGGTAGCCACGATTAGCGCGGAGAGCTTCGAGGACGAGATCACCGTATTTCGCGCGATAGAGGCCATAGAGGGCGTAAGCGAGGCGATGATGATCTACTCATACTCCGATCTGGACGCAGATATCGCCGCGGCAAACTCCGACAACGGCGAGCAGATAATGCGAGAGCTGGACAAAAAAGACCCGAGCCAGATCAAATACGGCGGCAAGGTGCGGGTCTAAACCGCCGCCGCCATATTCGCGCTTTTTGTCTAAATTTTATATTTTCGGCGATCTCTGCGTCACTCGGTAAAATTTTTTGTATAAATTTTATCCGCACTCACGGAATTTGAAATTTTTTCCAACTCATCTTTACCGCTTCTAGCCTGTTTTTGTATCTCTAGCCTGCCGCCTTCGCACTCCTAGCCGACTTTTATGCTTTTGATTCGCCGCATTGCATTCGTCTGCGAAATTTTAATCTGCAGTTAAGCCCCGCGACGATGTGGAATTTTAAAAAGCGACTGGTAGATAAATTTATAGAATTTCTACGCAGTGCGATGCCTCGCGCCGCATAAAAAACATGCCGCACCAAAATCAGACGCCGCAAAAAATACCGTGACCGCCGTCTGGCGCCGCAGCCTATAGCCGCCGCGACGCCCCGCCTGCTTGGGATGCGCTATAAAAATACGGCGACCGGGGCGCCGACCGCCAGCAGAAACTACTTCCGTGCGCAGCTTGAGATGCGCCGCAGTAAAACATCGAGCTAACTCGGCCGCCGTCAAATACGCTAAATTTATCGCGACATTTACTCCCTAGTATCGCAGCCCTTCGTTAGGCGCACGGTCCTTGCGGCGCACAGAGGGTTTTTAAATTTCAAAACGAGAGCATAAATTTTAAAATTCCTAGGTGTAGAAATTCCGCGCCGAAGCTAAATTTTAAAATTTATACTGCGGGCACTCAAAGAGAGTTAGCGGTGCGCCGAAATTAAAATTCGCCTTTAAATTTAAAAGCTTTGTGCCCGCGCAAGAGCTGCGAACGGACAAAAAGCCGCCAGGACATGTTAGGCATTGCGCTTTACGGGCGACATTTTCATAAATTTAAAAACACCCAGCGGCGCAAGCCCTACTCGAATTCTATCTTTTTTAGATAATCGTATAAATTTAGCACCGCGATAAATAGCGTTAAAATCGCGGGCCCCAAGATCACGCCCCAGAATCCGAACGTGCTGATGCCCGAAAGCATCGAGAAGAAGATCAGCATCTCGTTGATGTTTGCGGGGTTTTCGACCAGGCGCGAGTTGATAAATTTGATCACGAGCGGCTTTACGAAGCTGTCTGCGAGCGTCGAGATCAGTATCACGCAATACGTCATTATCACGATCGCGCCCGAGGTGCTGCCCCCCGCTAGCACATATAGCGCGGTGGGCACGTAGATGAGTGCGCCGCCGACTGCGGGGATGAGCGAGCAGAAGGCGAAAAGCACCCCCATCAGCAGCGCGTCAAAGCCGAAGATCCCCGCGATGATTGAAAACAAAAAGCCTTGCAATACGGCGTTGAAGATGGTCGAGTAAAACACGACGCTCATCGTATTTGCCGTCTCGGAAAAGATATAATCGATCTGCGCGGGCTCGACGGGTAGAATTTTTTTGAAAAAGCGCTTGAAGCTCTCGCCGTAGAGGTAGGCAAAAAAGCAAAACACGACGATAAGTACCATATCGACGATAAATTTCGCGCTGGACTTTCCAACGACCGAGAGATAGGAGATGATCTGCTTCGCCAGGCCCGCGACGTCTAGGTTCGCCAAAAACGAGCGAAACTGCGTATCAAATTTTTCAAAAGGCCCGGGCAGCTTGATGTTTAGGCTCTGAACATAGCTAATCGCGTCGTTTAGGCGCGCCATATCGAAGCTCGCGGCGTTTTTAGCGATCTCGATCACGGCGTAGATGAAGGGCACGAAAAAAAGCGCGCAGATCAAAAACAGGCTAAGCACCGAGGCTAGCGTGCGCCTGCCGCGGCACAGCTTCGTTACTTTAGAGTGTAGACCCGAGGTCGCCACCGCCATCAGTACGCCGATTGCGATCACCATCAAAAACGGCGAGAACAGATAGATCACGCAGCAAAACATCAGCAAAGTAGCGCCGATAAAAAATATCTTGCTCGTCTTCGCGCGTCCGCTAGCCTTAGCAAAGCCTGCTTTCATACCCGCAGCGGCTCCCGAAGCGGCAGTAGCGCCTAGCGCGGAAGCATTAGCCGAGAAGGTTTCATTGGCTTCGGCAGCGTCGTTAAGCGCGGAAGCACCAGCAGATGAGGCCTTGTCGGTTTTGACCCGGTTTCCGCTTTGATTTTCGGCGGCGGTTTTAGTCCTGCCTTCCGCGGCGTCTAGCGCAGCTGCGCCTGATTTATCGGCGCTGGTATTTGCTCTGGCGGCTTTGCCCGTTTCGGCTATGCTTTCGCTTTGATTTTCGGCGCCGATTTCGGCTCTATTTTCAGTAGCGGTTTTGGTTTTGTTTTTGACAGTCGCTTTGGCTTCGGCGGCGGCTTCGATTTTACCCTCAGCGTTATTTACGGTCTGATTTTCGGTGAAATTTTGCGCCTCGCTTTTGGCGTTATTTTGGGCTATATTTTCAGCCAGGTTTTCATTGCGGCTTGCGGCGTTATCTTTCGGCGTCGGCAAATTTTATCCTTTTGAAATTTGATGAGCTATTTTATAAATTTTTTTATCAGATTTAGATTAAATTTTGAAATTTCATAAAATTTACGAGCGGCGTTCTCGCACATACAGCGCGCTATACGACATGTACACGGATCGTACCTAATTTATGAAAATAGCGCATAGCTCGAACATACGTCAAAACCAGATGTGTGCTCCTATGCCGTATTTGAGCATTGCGCGCACCGCTGCAAGACGCCGTCTTGCGCCGAACTTTTGGCGCAGCTAGGCCTATCTCGCGTGGTAATCGGCGCGCGCGATACGAACGCGCAGGCTGCGGGCGGCTAAATTTGATGAAATTAGCGCTTTGGTGGGCAGTGCTGATATGTTGACGCCAGACGCGTATGCCGCGCCGCAAAATCTAAAGCTGTGCGCGCCCGATGTTTGGATATACTCGCGCCGCAACTCTTACAATAAGCCCAATAGCAACTTCACGCGGAAAAGAAAAATGTATAGCGAATGCGTCTGCTAGAAGCGAAGTAAAATCGGTACGATAAACGAGAGTGAAGTAAAAGCTAAGCGGACGACAGGTTATTTTTTAGAAAATTAATGTACCTTAATAATAGCAAACAACAATCTGCGTAGAGCAAAAGAATACGAATTTATAAAATAATGAGCACAACAGGTGCGCGAATAGACTAAATTTTAACTTTCAATGGAGAGTGAGAATAATAGCCGCCCTTATAGGCGTACGAAAGCAGAACTTCGCTCCAGCTTGCGCTGCAGCCGTATTAGCGAGACCATGCGAAAGCGCATCCCTAATAAATACCCAACCCGTTACTCATTTTTTGCTCCTTCTTCTGGATTGTTTTTAATCAAATTTCTATCTGAAAAATTTATAAAAAATATCAACAAAAGTAGAAAAACCACCCCTTTTAAAAAGAATTTAAACTGTGCGGTCATCAAATATGGTCTTAACAATCTATGATCGAAATTATATCCCTTATATATCTTTCCATCTTTATCTTCAAGCTGTAAAATTTCATTATTACCTAATATATCCGGGCTCAGCTCGCCGTAAATTTTGATTTTTTGCCCTTTTAGCTTTTCGTAAATATCCCTATCGCTTTTGCTTATTTCATAAACCTTTTTCTTGCCGTTTTCTAGTTCTATATGTATTCGTCCGCCGCTTCCGCGAAAATTATAATAAACGTTTCTTAAAATTCCGGTATCTATCTCAAGCTCATTCAATTGTTTGGGCGCCGTATCCGTTCTATAAATAGTAAGAAGCATCCCGCATAGGACAAAAAGCAAACCATAGCAGCCTATGCTAGCCACCTGTGCCTGCGGATGCGAAACTCCCCTGACAAAAACGCGTCTGTAAAATACATCGTAAAAATAATAGAAGAGCCTTCTTATATATTTTGTTATGAATTTCATAAAATTTCCCTTCATATCCTTTTGGATATTTTATTGAGCCGATAATAAATTTGCTCTAAATTTACAAAATCGCCCGCTTTAAATTTTAAATCTAAAGAAACTTTAAAACCAAGCAAAATTCAAAGACCAAACATGCAAAATCGCCACGGTAGGGTTTCCACCTGCGTAGCTATGGCTCAGCGCCGTGAAGTATAAAATTTCATCCGCCCTACTCCTCAAACAGATTTCTCTCCGCGGCCTTTAGCACGCGACCGAACGCCTCGCGCGCCTTATCGGTTGCGATGCGGCCTTTGGCGGTCTTTTCGATGTAGCCGTTGGCGAGCAGATAGGGCTCGATGACGTCCTCGATCGTGCCCTCATCCTCGCTAAGCGCCGCCGCGATCGTGCTAAGCCCCAAGGCGCGGCGCTTGGCGTCAAATAAAATTTCCAAATATTTTATATCCATCTCATCAAAGCCCTGCTCGTCCACGCCAAGCGCCTCGAGCCCTTCGCGCGCGCGATCGTGCGAGATAGCGCCCTCGTCGCGCACCTCAGCAAAATCGCGTATGCGTCGCAGTAGCCGTAGCGCGATACGCGGAGTACCGCGGGAGCGGCGCGCGATCTCGGCGCTGGCGTCTGCCGCGCTCTCTTTTCCGAGTTTAACAGAGGCGATCTGCACTATCCGCGCAAGCTCGGCGTGCGTGTAAAACTGCAAGCGAAACTGCATGCCGAAGCGATCCCGCAGCGGCGCCGAGATCATGCCCGCGCGCGTCGTGGCGCCGATGAGCGTAAAGTGCGGAATGTCGATCTTGATGGTTTGCGCGGCGGGGCCCGAGCCGATGATGATGTCGAGGCGGAAGTCCTCCATCGCCGAATACAGCACCTCCTCGATCGCGGGGCTTAGGCGGTGGATCTCGTCTATGAAAAGCACGTCGCCGCTTTGCAGGTTCGTTAAAATCGCCGCCAGATCGCCCGCCTTTTCGATCATCGGCGCGGCGGTGACCTTGATGGCGGCGCCCATCTGAGCAGCGATGATGTGCGCTAGCGTGGTTTTACCGAGCCCGGGCGGCCCGTAGAAAAGCACGTGATCAAGCACGTCGGCGCGCTTTTTCGCCGCGGCGATCGCGATAGCGAGGTTTGATTTGATCTTCTCCTGCCCCACGTAATCCTCGAAGCTCGACGGGCGCAGCGAGCTCTCCACGCTCTCATCGAGCTGCATCTTTTCGATCTCTACAATTCTGTCCATAATCTCTCTTTAATCGTTTTTAAAATTTTAGCAAGTGTAGCGAAAAATGGCTAAATTTTGACAATTTTTAAGGGACGGATCTTTGTGAGCGAAATAAAATTTGCCGCGCAGAATTTTACGGTACGCGCTTAGGGCTGGGGCTAAAAAGCAGAGCACCCGTCGCGAAAGACTGCGGAATTTTAGCGCAACATTTTAAGGCTACGCTCATGCCGTCGCTCGCTATGCTTTTTAAGTGTGAAATTTTGTCGTAGCAGCTCCCAAACAGCGCGCGGGTCACTAACTACGCTAAATTTTACAGCGCGGAATTTTAACTTGCAGAATTTAAAGCTTTGCGCGGAAGCCATTGCCGCAAAGCCCCACTGCGCAGCGTAGAATTTTAACGCATAAAATTCATGAAGTACGCACAAGATGCTGCGAGCGAAATTTTAACGCACAAATTTGAAGCTAGCCGCAGAGTTTGCGAGAGACGGAATAAACTTGGCAGAATCATAGCGCACAGAATTAAAGAGCGAAATTTAGCCAACTGAAAAATACGCGCAGGGTTTTTACGACGTGAAATTTGGCGCTGGAATTTTACGATATTAAATTCGGCGCCTGGAATTTTGCAGCGAAATTTTACCTCATAGAATTTTAATGCGGATTTTGTTTTTGCGGCAGCGAGGGTTAAAATCTGCGCTTCAAGCTTCGCGGTATGCAGCTAGCCAGAATTCCATCTCGTATAGTCAGTTAAAATTTCGCAAGAAATTCTGCGTAGAATTTTATGCAGAATTCTGCTTTACGCGCTTGCGTGGCTAGGTAAAATTTCGCGCGAAATTTCGTTTTTCAAGACGACTTAGAATTTAGCGTGAATTTTAAAATTTGCCGCTAAGCTCAACGCAGGCTCGTGCGATTAAATTTAGCCGCGCAATCTCGCGCCGCCTTATCAATCGCGTCCCAAATTAAGACGCTAAATTTTTCCTGCGCGAGCCTAGTTCTATAAATCATGCTCTTCGATCAAAACGCTCTTATTATCGTCGTCGCCATCGCAGAACGCTCTATATGAGCCGGACGTTGTGCTTTCGAATAAAAATACTACGCCGTCGTTTTGAAATTTTTTCGAGCAGCCCTTGGCGTGCAGCTTGGCGAGCTTCGGGCTATCCGGGGCATAAAACTGATAGCTATCGGTGAAGTGCTCCACGTATCGGTAGGTGATCTCCGCCCAAGGCACCCCGCTATCGCCGCTTCTATTTAGCACGATGGTTCTAGCGTTTATCGCCGCGAGCTTTGATTTTAGCTCTGCAAACGTCTTTTTGTCCCAGCCGATGAGCTTTAACCCCTCGCCGATACCCGGCGCATTACCCCCGAAAATGGAATTTGAATAAAATTTCGTCTTATTGCCGTCCAAATCGATCCAAATATACTCATCGCCGTAGGTGCTCTGGATCGTAACACGCAAATTTTTAGGGAAGTTGCGACCTGCAAAAGCTAACAGGTCTAGGAATTTCTCGCGATTTTGCTCGTAGTTTTGCATTAACGGGGCTTTATCCAGCTCCATATCATCTTTATCAAAGAAAGAATTAAACGCGAAAAATGCCGCCAAAATCGGCAGCATCTTTACGCAAAAAAGCAAACCTAGAACCGCGGCTATGATGATTTTTAAAGCTTTAGCCAAATTTTTTCCTTAAATTTTATGAGCCGTTTAGGTGTGACGGCTAGTTTATGCCAGAATTATACGGCTACGTGCGTAAAATTTAGCGCTCGCAGCGTATTTTAGAGCTAGGGGCGCGAGAGCGTTCATGAAAAGCACTCGCGGTTGCGCTCAGCAACAGAAATAGCGCCCGCATGCAGAAGCGCGCAAACTCTCGCACGGCGCCGCCCATATAAAATACCGCGCAGAGTATCCGCCCAAAGCGCCTACGATCTCTCGCACTTGATAAAGCGCTCGCAATAGCTAGCGCCGAATAAATTTCAGGCGGTGCGAGCTGTTTACATAGCCTGCGGCGTGAAAACAAAGCGTTATTTTAAGGCAAGCGGGGCTTTATGGCTAGAATTTCGGCGCGTAAATTTTAAAATTTAGCCTAAATCCCGCTACTGCTTGTATTCAAACTCCTCGCTCGGAAAGCTCTCATCTTTGACTTCGCGCGCGTATTCGCGCACCGCGCCTTTTACCAATTCGGCGCCGTCTAGATAGCGCTTAACGAATTTTGGCCGAAACTCCGTGAAAAACCCGCACATATCGCTCCACACAAGCACCTGTCCGTCTATACCCGCGCCGGCGCCGATGCCGATAACGGGCACGTCGGTGCCAAGCGCCACTTGATTTGCGACTGCAGAAATCGTCCCCTCGACCAGCAGTAGCACCGCACCCGCCTCGGCAAGCGCTCTGGCGTCGCTTAAGACCTCGCGTGCGCCCTCCTCTCCGCGCCCGCTTACCTTGTAGCCGCCCGTAAAGCGCGAAAACTGCGGCTTTAGCCCGATGTGGCTCATCACGGCGATGCCGTTTCGATTAAGCAGCGCCACGGTATCTGCCATATGCGCACCGCCTTCGATTTTGACGGCGTCGCAGCCGGTGCTCTCATAGACTTTGGCGCAGTTTTGCAGCGCGAGCTCTGGCGTCGCACACGAGCAAAACGGCATGTCCACGACCATATACGCCCGCTTTAGCCCCCGTCTTACGGCGCGCGCGTGATAGATCATCTGGTCTACGCTTGCGCCCAGGGTCTCGGAGTGTCCGCCGAAGCTCATATTTAGGCTGTCGCCTACGAGCACCATATCGACCTCGTCGTCGAAAATTTTAGCAAAAAGCGCGTCGTAGGCAGTGATCATCACGATCTTCTCGCCAGATTTTTTCATCTCGTATAATTTAGAAAGCGTGATTTTTGACATTTTGGCTCCTTGATTTGGTTAAAATTTGAACGCAATTCTAGCATAAGCCGAATTTGACATTTATAAAATTTTAAAGTAAAATGCGCGCTCATTCTTTCGGGGGTGACTTGGCTTCGACGGGAACGGATGGGTCAAGGCGGCATGTCGCTTTGGATACAGCGTATAAAATCCAAACTAAATTTAAACGCAAACAACGTTAAATTTGCTCCTGCTTACGCTAAAGCTGCGTAAGTCCAGTCGAGCCCTGCTCTGCGCCGATACTATCTAAGCGCGGCGGCGGGTAATCTGCGATAGCGTAGCTCTGCGGCGTGACGAGCCGTAGGGTGAAATCCTAGTCTTTGCGCCGGCGGGTCGTTTTGGAAAGTGAGCGAGCCTGCGCGAGAACTTCACTTTTGCTAAACATGTAGAGGCTTTGGTCGTTTGTTTTCGGACTGCGGTTCAATCCCGCACACCTCCACCAATTATCTATTTTTGAATTTTAATCACTTCTTTTAGTTGCATTTGGTTCCTGCGCGCAGGCACCTATCTTAAATTTTAGTCGTTCCAGCCTCTTTCATTTTTATTTTAGATATAATCTTTTCCGAAATATTAGGAGTCTTATTAGGGGCTTTTTCGCATTAGGGGTTTCTCATATGAACAAAGGCGTATATTTTGCTAAAATTCGCCGGCGGGAGCGTCAAAAGCATCAAGAAGTACAAGACGCGATACGCAATATTATAGAAGAAAGGAGAAAGAAATGAATAAATTTGTTATGTTGTCATTGGCATATGTTGCTTTAATGGCGGGGTGCAGCTTAAATAATCGCTTTTTTGCTCGGGGTACAAAATCTGAAAGCGCTTGCGGTTTTATTTTTCATGACTCTATACCTCATGATAAACTTTATGTACCGAGGAACCTTGAGGATTTTTTAGATATATATTCAAGATCTAAAAGCCAAAAAAGCGGTGAATATGAATATAAGCTAGTAGAGACCTTATCTCACTATTATAATGGCACATCAACTATAGTTCCGATAGAATCTTGTGACGATAAGTGGTGTAAAATTTACTATCCTTGCGGCGATACGGAGTATTATGTCAAGAGGGATGAAATAGAGCAGCTTTGGCCTAACGGTCAAAAGACTTGGAGATCCAAATAAAAAATAGAGTGCATTTTAAGTAGGAGGAGAGATGAGAAATTTTGTTATATCTTTTGTCGCGTTATGCCTATATGGGTGCAGCCCTACAATTTTAGGGCATAAAATCACTTTTGCAAAACACGAAGACGGTGCCTTTTACGGCGAATGCGGCGAAAAAATAGATCAAAAAATTATATATAAATTTAAAGACGCCGTTATTCGTAAAATTTTCTATGAAGATAAAGAAGAATTTGCTTATTATGATGAGATAGTCATCCCTATCCAATCCTGCGAAGGCGAATGGTGTAAAATTTACTATCCTTGCGGTCAAAAAGAGTATTTCGTAAAGAAAGACGATATAGAAAAATGGTATTAATTTTATACTTGAAAGGAGCGAATTATGTTATTTACAGATGAGAATTTTGTAAATATCGTGCCGCAGGATCTGCTAGAGCGCGGTATACGCCTAAGAGAGGAGCTCGGTTTTTATGAAATCGCTTGGAGATTTGACGATATAATGGATGTGTTAAAAATCACAAGAGATAAAGGTATGATTATCCTAGGAGGAGAAGTATATCGCCTAAGCGGCAATAAGCCCGTCATCACATGCGACGGCTGGTATACAGACAAGGGAGATGACGATGCATTCGAAGTGGCGATCGAATATATCACTAATTATCGCGCTAGAAATGGAGATAATTTTATATATTATCCAGCCATTGGCCCCGGACGGGTGTCCAAATGAAAATTTTAATTGGATTGCGCAAATAAAATATCGACAACCGATTAAATTTTAAAAGGAAAAACAATATGAAATTTAGAATTTTAGAACCGAGGCTTTATGAAAAATATAAGGATATGGTTATAGATGCGTGAGGACGAAAGGGTAAATACAGCATTGATGGCCAAAATAGATATTTTATTAAATTTAATAAATTTTTCTAAAAATATAAGCGCGATAAAAAGCGACTTGGCAAAGATAGGTTTTAATAGCGAATCGGAGCTTGTAACAATAACTCAAAATACCATTGCAAACATCTTAAATAGGGTCGTCGATAAAGAAATTTCATATGATCTCCTTGAGGAGTGGGCAAATTTAATCGAGTGTCGCGAGGATATAGGATATGAGGATGAAATTTTGCAAGAGATCATATTTGAGCTGGCAAACCCTTGCCTTTATGGGGAGATAGACGAGAGGAAGATTTGTATGATTTTAGATGAAATTAAATACAGGCGGAGCGATTCAAATGATATTAGAGAAAAATATTGACATGGTAAGCGAAAGGGCAATTTTATTGATGGCGCTAGGTTCATTGCAGGCATTGGAGCACCAGGCGATTACCATAGATGAAAGCCAAAGAATTTTGTTTTCGCCCTATATTTCAACGCATTTGGAAAACAATAAAGTTAGCAAGCGTGTCATAGATATAATAACTGAATGTTGCGAACTAGAGGATATTTTCGAGATAATTCCTACAAAATATATACAAACCTTACGAATATTGCAAAATAGAATAATAAAAATTTTAAAGCGATACGATGAAGAATCTGGAAAAAGATGGGTAATTATAGATGAGAAATAGCCTCCATAGCTCCGTTTTGGCGAATAAGTAAATGAAATTTGACTCAAGATAAGTTGAAAACTTTCAAAGGAATTTTTGGCTTATCTTGAACTTTTAAAATTTTAACGTCACGATAGAAACTATGTGCAAATTTAATCCTTTCAATACTTGATAATGCTATTGGCAAGATCGGCGGTACAATATAAATCATAGATTTTAGATAAGTCGGTAAATTTTACAGTTTAAAGAGTTTGATGTATCTTATTTGATGACTTTATGAATTTTAAGCTATTAGTTTAAAAATAAATTTAGTAGATAAAATCCTCTGATTTAGATAAAACACATTTTTCTTATACCGCAATGAAGACAAGAGTAAAATTTTAAAGTCACGATGCTGTGATATAAATTTAAAAATATTGGTTGCAGAGGGTGGATTTGAACCACCGACCTTCGGGTTATGAGGAATTCGTGCGGCTAAGTAGCCATTAAGCTACAAAAATATATAATAGCTTTATGCAAGTAAAATATACTCCATATTTTGAAAAATGGTATAAGAATTTAATGGATTATAAAGCCAAAGCTTCTATTTTGCGTCGTATCGACAAAATAAAAAATGAGAACTATTTTGGCGACTATAAATCCGTAACGAATGCTATCGATATATATGAGCTTAGAATTTTCATTTCAGGAGGCATTAGAATTTATTTTACTTTCAAGGGCGATATGTTGATTATTTTGCTTTGTGGAGGCGACAAATCCACTCAAGCGCGTGATATTGAAAAAGCTAAGGAAATTTTAAAGGAGCTTCGATGAAAGAGTTAAAAACTTTTGAATTATCTGACTTTTTAGATAATGACGATGTAAGAAAAGAATATTTAAATCAAGTTTTAGCTGACGGCGATTTAGAGGAGCTTAAAAGAGCTCTTTTGTATATTTCAAAAAGCTATGGTGTTGAAAAAATAGCTAAAAAGGCTAATCTTAATAGAGAAAGTTTTTATAAAATTTTCAAACCGAACTCTAAGCCTAGATTTGAGACTATTTCTAAAATACTTCGTGCTTTTGATATGAATTTGAGTGTTTCGGCTTAAATATTAAGGCTGCTAGCTTAAAGTTTAATGGGATTTAATCGAACATAGGCATTGTTATATATTCTATTTCGTTTTGATTTTCTTTGACGTATAATTCTACGGCTTTTTTGGTATTTTCATTAGAGGTTATAAACATTTTTCTGATTTTTCTATTTTTTAAAAACATTGCATTTTTATTTACATATATATGACAATCGCCTATAAATGCTCTTATATCTTTTTGTTCTATTGGTTGATTCCAATTTTTACATTGTATTAAAATCGTTTCTTGATTTTTATGGCATATGACGTCTATGCCTCCGTCTTTTTTACCATTATTTAAGCCATTCATATAAATTTTATATCCTTCATTTTTGAAATATTTTGCTATATAAAATTCATAGTCTGCACCTTTTTTATGTTTTGATATCATTTTTGGTTTTGTTATATTTTCAATTTTTATTTGTTTATAAATTTCATAAAGATCGGTTTGCTTATTTTGCTCTACTAAATTTTTATTTTCTTGTATGTATTTATTGTGTTGTTCTTGCTTTTTTGTTTTTTTATAATTTGTAATTGTATAATTTCCTATTTTTGTGTTTTTTTCTATATTTAATGTTGAAAATAATATTAAAATAATAAAAGCGCATATTGCTGCCAAAATTAAAAATATCATTACTTATCGATTTCCTTTTTGAGAATTCTCGCTTTTATATCGCTTAAGTAAAATTCTTTTTCTATTTTACTTAAATTCTTAAAGTATTTTAGTAATTCATCTTCTATTGTTTCTTGTCCTTTATTATCAAAATGTTCTTTTTTATAGTTCATCACAATGCTATATAAATATTCTTTCTCTTTTTTCCAATTATATAAAGTAGGCTCTGAAATTTTTAAAATTTCACAAAAATCTTTGTTATTCATCTTGACAATCTTTTAGTTTTATTGTAAAATACTAAAATAATTTAAGTTATATTGTTTATAATTTAAAATATTAAAGCGATTAATTATATCAATATGTTTCTTAAATTTCAGACCCGAGCACGTCTTTAAACTGTTTGGGGGTGGTTATAAGCTCCGCCCCCGTTAAATCCAAAAGCTTGACGAAATTTTCCTTAAAGGAGCTTTACGATGATTACCTACCTTATCGGGCTTGTTGACGAAGTTCGCCCCGTCAAAAATACAAATCGCCAAACTGGCGAAATTACTCAAACGCTTGAAGTTACCGTTACTTACTCCTCTCACGATCTTGAGGGCTACAAGGTCAAAGATACTGAAATTTTACGTTTGCCTATTACGGAGCGTGAAAAATGGCAAGCTTTCAAAGACAAATTTGTCGGAATTCCCTATCGCTTTATTTCTGCGGGTCAAAGGGGTAATTTTCTTATAGTTGCCGATGATATCCAGATAGAAACTTTCGACAAGTCGCCTTTTGCGGCTCCTGCGGCTGCTACTGCTTCTGTTCCAAAGAAATAAGAGGTTCTGACCTAGGCAAGTCAAAAAACTACTAGGGCGGTTGGGTTTTCACTTCCTTTTCCGCCCGCACTAAAAAGCACATAAAAGCTTCGCTTATAAGTTTTTATGTGTCTTTTAGGCGCAAATTTCAAAAAAGGAGCTTGTTATGGGATTTGCAAGTAAAGTTAAAGCGTTTTTGCAAACTTCAAAAGCTAAGGTTTTAGGTGCCGTTGCTGCGGCTTCGATTGTCTGCGTGGATACTGTTTCTGCGGACGTTACGTTTTCCAAGGACAATGGATTTACTGGAACGTTTGATCTTACGTATTTCTATTCTGCTATCGGCATTATCGTTACCGCGATTGCTATCGTTGCCGCTATCGGTTTGGCTTTACGTCAGTTCCGCAAAATTTAGCGTCTTTGCTCCTACCTCCCGTGTGTTCGGGAGGTATGTTTTTGAATAGAAAAAAAGGTGTCGTATGGTTTCGTTCGATTTGTCCGCGCTAGTTCTAGCTTGTCAGACGTTGCTTGGCGTTTTCGTCGTTGCGCTTTTCGTTGTTAAAGCTGCTCTAGTCGGAATAGAAGCTTTGCGGAGAGTATAGAATGCTTACGATACGATCGGTAGATGTTGGGCTTAGTGACGAAATGCTAAACGTGCTATTTGCTGCGACTGCTATTACGCTTGGCTCTTTGATATTGTTGTTTATTGTATTGACGATTAGCAAAATTTCTGGTTGATAGTATGAATTCTGTTTTGAATATTACGGGCGTTGCGAGTTTTGATTTATTTTTTAGTATTTTTGTTTATGTGATTATCTCTATCGTGCCCGTAATGCTTGCCGTTTCTGTTTTGATGATTAAATTTTTTAAATGATGTCTGAAGTTTCTTTTTTAGCTTGATGCGCGCTTTTCATTTCGTCTTACGAAATGAAATTTAGCGCACGCATCAAGCCCACGCCTCCAAGGCGTGTATCGCGTAGCGTTTGGCGTCTGTCTAGCCGCTTTTATTCATCTGAAAGGAAGTGAAATGCTTAAATTTAAGGCTCTTTTATTATTGTCGCTTTCGTTTTGCTGCCTTTTTGCCGATGATAACCCCCTCGTTCCATTTAAAAATGCTTTCGATTATTTTTCTACTGCCGAGCCCGATATTCCATCTACTAGCCGTTTTTATGAGCCTACTGCCGATAAAGTTTCTCCCGCTACTTTCACTTTCCTAAAATCCGATAATGGTCTTGCCTATTATGATGTCGGCAGCGGTATATATAAACTATCTGACCCCGTAAAAAAAATGATATATACAAATGATGATCGTAAAGATGTCCCTCGTTTTAGTTTTGTTTCTGGCAACTCTTTTTATTCTTATGAGTATGCTTTACCTGCTGTTTATACTTTTAAAAATGGCGTTGATTATTACACACTCGATAAAAGTAAAATTCCCGGTAATGTTAGTTTTAATACTTTTAAAAGTGCTGTTTATACCGTGTATTCGATTGTTACTACTCTTAAATCTTGTCCTGAGGGCAGCAATTTTAATACCTCTTCCGAGCAATGCCAGGTATGTTTAAGCGGCGAAATTTGGAATAAATCTCAAAACAAGTGCATAACTGGTTGTCCTGCGGGTAAAATTTATGATCCTGATCGCAAAACTTGCGATGAAATTATTTGTGCTGCTCCCGAGGTTTTGGACAAGCTAACTAATACCTGCAAGCCTTGCTCTGAAAATACTCAATATGATTCTGAAACAAAATCTTGCGTATGCAAAAGTGGCACTTTCAATTTTGAAAATCGATGTGTTTCTACTTGCGCTGATTTTGAGATATTGCAGCAGCGCTTTAATTGCGTTTGCTCCCACGGCGAGGGCGATAAAAAAATTAAGGTTACTCAATCTAGCGGTAAAATTTCTGGTAAATTTGAGGGATTTTATGACAAAGGTGACACTATTGTCGGTGTAAATCAAGCCCCTGATACTATTGTTGCAAATTATTCTTGTGTCGCAAAATGTACCGTCGGTATTATTCGAGTTAACAAAAGCGCTGCTGGCGATGCTATGTGCTCTGGCTTAAATCTTGATGATTTCACTCAGATTGATTTGGACGCCCTGGATAAAAGTATGTCAAATCCTGATAGTGCTAAGACCGATAAAGAAAAAGAGGAAGATAAAAATAAGGACAAGGATAAAGATAAAGGCGGCGGTTCTGGTAAAGGCGATGGTAAGGGCGATGGTTCTACTACCGGTGATGATAATTCAAAGGGTTCTAGTGGCAATATCACTATAGGTGATAATAACAAAACTAAAAACCCTGATAAGCCGGGCTCTAATCATTCTAAAGATGATCCCAATAATAATGGTAAGGGCAAGGACGATGGTAGTAAAGGCGATAAGGGTCATAGTGGTAGCGGTAATAACAATAGTAGTTCTGGTATTTCTAATGTTGATTTAGGTATTGGCGATAGCGATAATACGGATTATTTTGCTGAGTTCGATGATATTATTAGTAAGGGTGATTCTATTATGAATGATTTTAAAGAGTTATCTAATTTTTTATCTACCGGTAATGCTATAGCAAAACTTAATAGTCCTTCTGTTCCTAAATCTTGCCCTGTTACTCGTAAATTTAGCGGTACTAATATTAAGACTATAAATGTTACTTGGGATTTATGTGCGATTTTAGCGCCTATGCGTGATCCGTTATATTTTATGTTTTATTTAGCCTTTTTTGTTTCTTTTGCCTGGTGTGCTTATAAAATTTTATTAAATACTTTTAAGGGAGTTTGATTTATGCCTGCTTTTATTGGTTTTCTTTTGGGTGGTTTTGCTGATGGTTTAATAAAATTTTTTAATTTATTTTCTAAGAATTGGACTATTTCTAAAGTTCGCGTCTACTTTGTTGTTTATTGGGGGGCTTTTCTTTCCTTTCTTGCTTTAGTTTATAAGCTTATTTCTAATGTTATGTCTTTTACTAATAGTGCTATTAATGAGGTAAATAATGCCATAGTTAATCCAAATGGCGAGCTTTTGAATGTTGCTTTCGCAGTTTTAAAAACTATCGGCTTTTTTGAGGCTCTTGCCTCTACTTTTAATAATTTTGTTCCGTTTCTTGGTATGGTTTTAGAGCTTTATATCGCTAAAATTTCTGTTCAGAAAGCTTGGCAATCTTATTTAGCTTCTTATCATATTGCTACTTTATATACCACTAACTCTGCTTCAAAAAATGGCAAGAGGTTTTTTAAGAAAAAATGAGCTTAACATATATCGTTGGTAATCCTGGTTCTGGTAAAACTTATTTGGCTGTTAATAAGCTATATGAATGTTTTATCAGTGATACTAAAACCAATAAGAAAAATTATCGGTTTGCTTATACGAATATTAATGAATTTGATTTTTCTAAGTCAGATAAAATTAAGAAGCTTGATATCGATGAATTTAAATCTAATCTTTCAGTTCTTTATTCTTACTATAAGTCTAAAGTAACCGATAGTGAGCTTATAAAATATGCAAAGGAGCTAAATTTATGTAATGTTTTAATCGTTATCGATGAATGTCATTCAACTATTTTTAGTCAGAAAGGCGATAAGGTCTTGATTTGGTGGCTTACTTATCATCGTCATCTTTATCAAGATATTTATCTTATTACTCAAAATTTAAGCCTCGTCGATAGTGCTTATAAAAAGATTGCTGAATTTTTTTATAAGGCAGTTGACGGCTCTAAACGTCTTTTTTCTAGTCGTTTACGGTATGTATTGTTTAACAGCCCTACAATGTATCAAAAGCGTGATATAGTCGTGGGTGGCGGTATAAGTCTTAAATTTAACCCTGAAATTTATAAACTTTACCATAGTGGTGATGAAACGAAACATAAAAGCCTTATTAAGTATTATTTTTTAGTATCTTTTTTTCTTATTTTTTTAATTGTTGTATTATTTTTATTTTTCAAAGATTATTTTAATACTAGCGATAAAAGCGCTCGTAAAGTTAGTTCGATTTCTACTTCCCCTGTTGTTGTTAATCAAATTTATGCAAATACTGCGGTTTCGGTTGATAAAAATGTTTCTATGGCTCAAATTCAGTATTCATATTTTGTAAGGTGCATATACACTGATTGCGTGATAGATGGTTATGCTCCTTTCACTTATAAATACTTTTCGCTTATGATCTCTCAAGTTGAGCCTATTTATATCGAATACAAAAGCGATACTAAAGGCTTTTTAGAAATTTATGCTTATTTTGATAAGCCTATTTTTGAAAATTTAAAAAAGGAAGTGAAAAATGAAAAGGATTCTTTTAGCACTAGTTCTGTCGTTAAATCTGCTTTTAGCAAGTGAGGTCAAGTTAAATTTATTAGAATTTGCTAATCTCGCTAGCGTAAATTCAAATACAGATATTCTTATATCTGACGATATTAACCCTAATGATTTCTATTTTTACACCAATAAACAAACTAAAATTTCTATATCTCTTTTTCGTAAAGCGATAGAAGTTAAAGGTTTAAGACTCGTTCGAAGTAGTAATTTTTACTACGTAGAAAATAAAGCTCTTGATAATAACGGCACTTTAACCCCTAAGGCTAAGCTTCGTTATCTTGAACTTAAGAATAATACCTTTGACGATGTATCCAAGATTATTAAATCGACTACCGATTCAAACGATTTTAATTCTACTTCGTCCAAGGTCGAATATATAAAATCTACTAATTCTGTTGTTTTTAAGGCTAATGACGACGATTACAGCGATATTATCGACTTCGCGCAGCGCTCTGATAAAAGGCTTGAGCAGGTAAATTTTAAGCTTACTATTTTAGAAACCAATCTCAATAATGCCGAAAATATAGGCACAAATCTAAATTCTCTTGCCGATGTTGTAACCCGCGCCGACTTTAATTATTTTGTAAATTTGATAACTATGCCTTACACTGCCGAAACTAACGTTGTCAGAGATAAGAAAAAAGGATTTTATGGAGTTTTAAATTTACTTGTTAAAAATGATGTTACTTCTGTTAAACAGTCGCCTTATTTAGTTGCCAAAAATGGCACTCCCGTTTATTTCTCATCTGTTAAGAATATTCCTTATCTTAAAAATACTTCTACCTATTCTAATGCTTCTACTACTACGCAGAACACTTATGATTATCGCGATGTAGGCTTAAAAGTTTCTATTACTCCAACTATATTGAAAGACCATATTGATTTTGATTTAGATCTTGTCGTTGAGGATATTTTAGATGAAACAACTTTGACGCCTCAAACGTCAAAGAAAGAGTTAAAATCTAATTACTCAATCAACAAGGGCGAAATTTTAGTATTAAGTGGGATCAATAAAGAAACAGCTTACGAGTATCGCAATGGTATTCCGCTTTTAAAAGATATCCCGATTATTCAGTATTTGTTTTCAATCAAACAAAAGGTTATCCAGAAGTCCGTTATTACGCTTACAATAGAAGCGTTTTGATGAGGCGAGTGCACGCCTAGCGAGGCGCTTCGCGCCGAGCGAAGGCGTGCCTCTTGACTAAATATAATAGATATGTGTAGCTTTCATATTTTGGGGATTTTGATAATGTATGGTATAACTAAAGAAGATAAAATTTTTCTTTCGGAGCGTTTAAAACTCCAGCAGAAATTTCTCGATGAGAATTTTGTTTCGTTTGATGATGTTGCCTTGCCGTTGTCGTCGTTCTATTTTAGCTCTTGGCATAATCCTGCACGCTATATTGCGGAGCTTAATACTCGTGTTTCATCTATGGAGCGATATGCTTCTGATCGTAATTTAGAGCCTATATTTTGTGTTTTTACGCTTCCTAGCGCCTATCATTGTAAGAGGTCTATAAAGCTTAAGAGTGGTGGATATAGGCTTGTGCGTAATGAAAATTTTGTCGATGATGAGGAGCATAGTGTTTGTGCTGGGGCTCATCGGCTTCAGTTGCTTATTCGTAGTATTATGAATTCTGTTGTGCTTCGCGAAATTCCCGCCGAGGATAGATGTTATATTACTACTAAAGAGCCTCATAAAGACGGCACTTGTCATTTGAATTTATTGCTTTTTGTTCCTGGTAGTTTTAAAGAACGCGTAATACACGCTATAAAAAGGCGTTTTATTTCTGATGAAAATAGGATTGAAACGAATATCCGTAATGCTACAGGTTATATTATGAAGTATATTTTTAAGACTTTGGACGATCTGCGAGATAATCCATCTATCGAAAATTTAAGCGACATTTCGTTTTGGTATTTAAAACACCGTATTCGCCGCGTCACTATGTCAAAGACCTTTATTAGTCTTGAAATTTATCGTAAGGTTGGCGGTAAATTTAGCCTTATTGAGCTTACTAAAAATTATAGTTTGGGTTTGCTTACGGTTCTTTGTGATACCGAAAGCAAAAAGCTTGTTTTAATTTATGATAACGATTTAGGGGATTTATGGGTTAAGAAAAAGACACAAGCTTTTAATCCTTGCGGTAAAATCCAGTCTCACGAGTTAAAATCTATTCAAAGTTTCTATAATAGCGGTATTAAGCCAGTTTATTACAACCCATATAAGATATTTCGCACCGCTTGGAAAGATATGAGCGACGAGCGTTTAAAATTATACTGGCGCGATAACCAAAAAGAGATGACGGACGACATTCTAAGCGTTCAAGATTACGCTATGCTTGAGAATGAGATGATTGATCGCGGATTTCTACAACGATATAAAAATCATATTAGGTATTTTACGGAGCACGCTCTTGAAGATATTAGAGAGTTAGAATTTAAGTATTCCAATAATGGCGTTATGCCGTATCCGTTTTAAAAGGCTTTACGATGCTGCTTAATGAGCTTTTTAATGATTATATAGAATTTTACGAGCTGATACTTCGTAAGCACACTTTAGAAAGTGATATATCAACCTACAAGAAGCATATAGCTTCAAGTTTGGGCGAAAAAGACGTAAGCGATATAAGCTTTTTAGATATTCAAAGGCTCTGTAATAACTTAATCAAAGCTGATTATAAAGTCAAGACCGTTAAGAATATCCTTGCAAAGCTGCACGTAATCTTTAAATTTGCTCAAAAGCTCGAACTTGTAGCTAAAAATCCTTGCGACTTCGTCGAGCTGCCTAAATTTGACAATAAGCGATATTTTGATTATCCGCTATCCGTCCAAAGGCAATTTATAAAAGCTATATGCGAAAATGAAGCTGATAGCGCCGATATATTCTTTTTTCTACTTCATGGCAGGCGTAAAAATGAAGTATTAAGCTTGCGCTGGAGTGACGTAAATTTAAAAACTAAAACCTACGTTATACCTTTTCAAATCAATAAAGCTAAGCGTGATATGGTTTATTCTATGAGCGACGAGCTTTATAAAAGGCTATTAAGGCGCTATATAGCCGCAAAACAGAATAATCAGCTAAATAGCTACGTCTTTATCAATCCTGCTACTAAAACAAAATTTGTCGATCTGCGTAGGAGTTGGAATTCTTTGCTAAAGAGGAATAATCTACCTAAAATCAGGCTTCATGATATACGACACCTTATCGGCACGTATTGCATTAATCATCTAAAGCTATCGATCGAACAAGTAAGTTTTACTCTGGGGCATACTAATATTATTACTACGCAAAAATATATTACTGCAAATATAAAACAATCGAAAAGCACTATCGAAAATTTGATGATTTCTGCTTTGGAAAAATAAGAATATTTTAAGATTTTATCAAATGCCCTTGTAATGGGTATTTGGTTGCAGAGGGTGGATTTGAACCACCGACCTTCGGGTTATGAGCCCGACGAGCTACCACTGCTCTACTCTGCGATACAAGAAGTGCGAATAAATTTTTAAATTCACCAAATGGATGGGGTAGGAGGATTCGAACCTCCGAATGATTGGACCAAAACCAATTGCCTTGCCACTTGGCTATACCCCAACTTTTTAAAATAAAACTATATTATACATAAATTATTCTTATAAGTCAAGTCCTATAATAAATAATATTAAAAATTTATTTTATGATATTACTCGCATCATAATTAACTATATATAAGTCGAAACAGTTATCTAATTTTAAGAATTATATTATTATAAAGAATAGAGAATTTTAAAATTAATAATTATAGAATCAAAAAATAAAGAAATATAAATTAAAAAAGCCCTAGCCGAAGCTAGGGCTAAACAGTAAATCGCTAAAACAATCTACTATTCGTATTGAACACCTTTACCACCAAATTTATAGGTATTTGTAGTTTTATTTCCAGCTGTGCTTTTAATAGCAGCTTCAACCTGTGATACACCAGGCATTTCCCATACTCTCTGACATAGAGCACCAGTCTTAGTTATAGTCATACTAGCCTCACCTTTAGCATTATCATATCCTGTTACCTCTAAGCAAGTTTGGCTTTTTACTTTAATAGGATTTGGGACATTAGTCATACTTGCAGTTGCCGATGATGCAGTACCAGCAAATTCACCTTGTGAAGTATAGTAAGAGCCTAGATCAGTTATAAGCGTCTGAATATTTGTAGCCGCTTTAGAAACCTCAGCATCATCACGTGTAGCTGCAAGTCTTGGAATAGCAACAGCTGCCAAAATACCTAAAATAACGATAACAAAGATCAACTCGATCATAGTAAAACCTTTTTTCATGGTTTACTCCTTAAATAAAATTCATCCCGCATACCTATATGCGAAACTTGGCGGAATTATAGAGAAAAATTTAAAAATTGTCAATAGTTTTTGGCAAATTTTTTACAATTTATTTACAAAGTCCGATTTTGCGGGCATTTCAAAATCAAAATTTTAAACCCATTTGGTCTATTAATGTATTTCGGCGGCACCTCTGCACATTGATACCATAAAAATTATTTGCTTTCATTCCTAGTATGGCGTCCAAATAAACTATATGGCTATTGAAGATACAAAGATACTACAGCCCGTATCTCTTCGTAAGAATTCCATACTCCTCTACGCGTCTATCGCGCAAAAACGGCCACCAGCGGCGCACATTTTCGCATCTTTGCATATCGATGGTTACGACTTCACATAGCTCATCGATGCTATTTGCGCGAAACAGCTGTTCGCCCTGTGCGCCAAAAACAAAGCTATTGCCCCAAAACCTAATCGCATCTTCGCTATCGAGCCCGTCTACGCGCTGTTTGCTAGGCAATACCTCAAAAGTCTCACCGTTAAATTTGACGTCTATCGAGATTTTTAGGCTCTTTTGCGCCGCTTCGCCGCACGTAAGCGGCCCGCGATCCAAATTCGAAGCGCATAAAATTTCACCCTGCGCGCCTCGTCCGCTTGCCGCAAGCGACATTCCGCCCGCACCACCCGTATCTACCGCATGCGCAACCCCGTCGCGTCCGCCTTGTATGCGTAAAATTTCATCTCGGACGGTCGAAATTTTGTCGCAAGCCGCCCTGCGGTCGCTTGCTCGCAAAAACTCTCCGTTTGCTGCCGAAATTTCATTTCCCCCAGATAAAATTTCATCCGGCGAAGCCTCGCTAAGCGCGGCTTTTTCAAAGCCCACGCGATTTACGGCGATTACGGGCAGGGAGTTTGCCACCGCATGCCCGCGCTGTACCGCGACCCAGGCCTCCAGCTGACGCGCCTTTTCGTCCTCGTCGTCGCCGTCAAACCACCCGATCGCAGTCGGATATATGAGCAGCTCGGCACCGCGTAGCGCCATCGCGCGCGCCGCCTCGGGATACCACTGATCCCAGCACACGAGCACGCCGAGCCGTCCCACGCTCGTATCTATGGGCTCAAAGCCCAGATCGCCCGGCGTGAAATAAAATTTTTCGTAAAACTGCGGATCGTCGGGAATATGCATCTTGCGATACTGCCCCGCGATAGAGCCGTCGCGCTCGAAGACCACGGCGGTGTTGTGATACAGCCCCGCAGCGCGACGCTCGAAAAGTGAGCTTACCAGCACTACGCCAAATCTCTTCGCCACCTCGCTCCACAGCCGTAAATCGCGCTCGAAATCCTGCGCATAGTCGAAATTTTCGGTATTTTCGCGCTGGCAAAAATAATGCGTCTGATGAAGCTCTTGCAAAACGATTAATTGCGCGCCATTCGCCGCTGCACGCGCGATGAGCTCGATGCTACGCGCTATCGTGCGCGCCTTAGTGCCTTCAAATTTATGCGAAATCAGCCCAACTTTTAAAATTTTCATATTTTTCCTTCGATCTAAATTTAAAGCTTGAATTTATTCATGCACGAGCAGTGCAGCGAGCCGTTTTGGCGGATGAAAACGCGCGCGTTTACTCCCACTACTCCGCGATCCGCACACGCCGCACGCAGACGCGACAGCGCCAGCTCGTCCGCCGCGCGGTTTGGATCGTGCGGATCTGCGGGGTCCGCGTAGATGGGCACGATGAGCGCGCCGTTTAAAAAGACGAAATTTGCATACGTCGCGGGCAGCCTACGCCCCTGATAAAAGATCGCGCGCGGGATCGGCAGTTCGATCACGTCGTATCCAAGCGATGAAATTTCATCTTTCATCGCGCTAAGCTCCGCATAGTGCAGATCGCTCGGATCGTCGCACGAGCTTATCGCCACGACGCGCGGGTTTAGAAAACGCGCGAGAGTATCGACGTGGCTGTCGGTATCGTCGCCTTTTATGAAACCGTGCTCTAGCCAGATTATCTTTTTTAGCCCGAAAATTTCACACAGCCGCGCGTCCAGTTCGGTCTTGCTTAGGGAGTTGCGATTTTCGTTCAGCAAACACGCGCTCGTAGTCAGCATCGTGCCCGCGCCGTCAAAATCGACGCTACCGCCTTCTAAGATCAGATCTACGTCTCGTAGCGGGCGGGCGCTCGTAGCATAAAGCTTAGAATTTAACGCGTCGTCCTTAGCGCTTGCGAACTTTCCGCCCCAGGCGTTGAAACGAAAATTTAGCCCCGTGATTTTACCGCCCTCCTCTACGTCGATCGCGCCGTAATCGCGGATCCACGTATCGTCGGTATCGATTTGTGCGAAGCTCGCGTTTGCTAAGCCGCCGCAAATTTGCTCAAAGTCCTCGCGGCTAGGCGCGATCGCGACGACCGACTCAAACCTCGCTGCGGCGGCGATAAAGTCGCGGTAAGCCGCCCGTATCTCGCCCAAATACGGCGCCCAGTCGGTACCTGCGTGCGGCAAAGACACTAAAAGCGCCTCTTGCTCTTCCCATTCGGCGAATGCTCTCATTTTTGCTCCAAGATTAAAATTTCACGGATTATAGCGAAAAAAATATTTGTAGATGGTGCGCCCGGAGGAATTCGAATCCCCGACCTTTTGAACCGCAATCAAATGCTCTATCCAGCTGAGCTACGAGCGCACGAAATAAAAGAAAACGGGATTATAGCGTTTTTAGCTTAAATTTAGCCAAAAAGGCGGTTTAAATTTCACTGCACAAAAAAATTATCTTTATTAAATTTCAAAAAATCAACTTTTAAAATTTTATCATTTTTTTAGGGGGGGGGGGTAAAATTATACTACGTTGTTTTATAAAGGAGGGAGAAGGGACTGATTAATTATCACTAAATTTTTAAAATGTTACGTAGATTTTGAAAATCCGCACGTAAAATTTTAAATCACTCGAATTTTAAAGGTGATTCGAAAAATGACGAACCGAGTTTTAAAAAACTAAAACAAGGATAGATGATGAAAAAACTATTTATCACGGCATTAGTGATAATGTTAGGATTAGTTACAACAAATGCTAATGAAGGCGGTAGGAAAGAGATGATAGCCAAAGACGCTAATATATGCGACATTTCTTATGATGATAGCAATGCGTTATTCTCCGTTCAAAAAATATGTATAGACGGAAATGTTATTGCTATCATAGAAGTTGTGACCGACACCGATAAGAGCAAAACTGCTGGAGCTAATTTAAATAAACCCTGCAGATGCGTTAAAGTCACCGAGCCTGGCGAAAGACCGTTTATAGTAGGACGAGAACTTAAAAAATAATCATACTGCGCTTGCGGCTTTGTTTCGATAAAAAGTCTCAAGCGCATAGTCCCCCACCACCACAAATGCCCTAAAATTTTATCGCTTTGCAGCCCAAATCCCACACAAAATAAATAAAATTTATCGCTTTTAGGTATCATAAGCGAATAATAAATGAACGAAGGGGAAAAAATGAAAAAAATCTTTTTAGCGTTTGTGCTGTGGCTCGGTTTTAGCGGGGCTGCTTTTGCGATGCAAGATACGGAGCCAAACGAGGCACAAGGGCAAAATTCGGCGGAAGTTAAAATTTTAAGCGATAAGTTTTTTAAGCTGTCCGCAAGAGAATACGCGAATGCAGTCGGTCGCTGCCTACCTTCCCATATCTATGACTATTGCGATAAAATTTATTCATTGGAAATTTCACGACTTATAAAGGAGTGCGGTTTCGGCGATGGAAAATATAGCGCTTGTCAAAATTTATTAAATATTGCGGATAGGAGTTGCTTTGAAAAGGATCAAATTGAAAATTCCTTGGCGTGCGGTTTATCCAGTGAAATTCTATTTAGAACAAATAGACCGTCAATTGGATTAAAACGATTAATAAGAGCTTGCGAAGTGGGCAAAATAGAAGATTTTTGCTTACTTTGTGCAGGAGCTCATTTTTACTATGATTTAGACATAGAAGAGGTAATAAAATATATGACGATGACGCGAGATTTGGCGCATGACAAAGAGCGCTATAATAAAATTATTACAAAATTGGAAAATTGCAAAGCCGACAAAGAGTGCAATCCCGCAAAATTAGAATTTCAATAAGCAAACGGCGAGAGCAAATACGGCGGGCTAAATTTCTGAATTTAAAAAGCAAAGGAAAGATCGCTATGGCGGATAGACTGATCGACATCGGGCTCATTTTGTTTTTCGGCGGCTTTTACATGCTATATAAACGGCGTATGCGGGATCGGCAAAGACTATATGCAGCGCAATAAAATAGACTTCGTGCGCTGGATGTTTAGTCCAAAGCACATCTTGCGCTCCAATGCGCCGTTTGATTCGAACGAGCCGCTAGAATTAAAATTTAAAGAGCCCAAAAGCAAGCACATAATCTACAATTTTTTCGAGCTCATCATACTTTATGCGATAATCGCGCCGTTTTTAGTGATCTATGCGGGGATTTTTCTATTTTGCGCGGGGCTCGTCATCAAAATTTTATCCTAAATTTAAAATTTGCGACGCGGATGCAGAGCGGGCATTACATAGACGCCGTTATTCGTTGTAGAATTTCAAAATTTTATACTGCGCCTCTTGCTAAGCACGCTACGCTTATTATATTTTAATAGATAAAATTTCAAAATTTTATCGCCGAATCCACGGCTTGTGGAATTTATGCCGTGATTTCCGTTTCTATCGGGGCGGGAGTGGCCCCAATTGCGAGGTCGCATTTCTCGCGGGCGCCGCCTCCGCAGCACCGCATTGCTCTGCTCGCCCGCAAACCCCATCTAAGCCCCTACAACGCTATATGGGTGAGCTGCACTCGCATTAAATTCTTTCTATTACAGCTACGCCGCATGAAATTCTTTAGAGGTAAATTTATCGTATTTGGAATTTTAAAATTCCATCCGTAGCCGCCAAGCCAATTTATCCGCCGATAAATCGTCAAACCGCCGACCGACCGCAAAACCGAAACGGCTTGTGGCGATGAAATTTAAGCAATGCGAGCTCAAATTCCATCCACGGCACGGCTTCTCCGTGGCGCGTTCATTTTGGCAGCGGTGCGACCGCAGCCGCACTCTATTAAAATTCTATTCGGAACCGCCCCCGCCTCGTTTAAATTCTATCGCATAAATTTTGCCGAGCGCTAAGGCGGAGGATGAACCGCCCCCGCTTTGTTTAAATTCCGCTGCACCGACCGATCGCCGACCAACCCCGGGATCGGTTACGAGCTCATTACAGGACCGATCGGCAGCAAGCCGGCCACAAACCAGCAGCCCGCCGAAGCAAACGATCTAGCAAAATCGAAAAGATCAGTCGCAAACAAACCTGTCGTTAAATCAAGGGATCGTCGAAGCGCTAAATCGGTCGTCGGTCCGGTTTCAAAACCGCTTGGTCCACCACAATGAGCGGGCCCGACTAACGAACCGAGGGAACCGAGCCGCAAATCCCCAACTGATTGCAATCCGAGCGGACTGATCCGCAAATAAGCAGACGGGCTAACGAGCTAGACGATCTAACCGCAAATTGCCGACTAATTGCGAGCCGAGCCGCTAAACCGCTCGGTCACAGACCGGCCTCCAAGCCGCCCCGCCACAGACTAGTCCTGAACCTATCCAAGCCGTAAGCATAACCCAAAGCCGTCCGGTCGTAAGCCGGTCCCGAAGCCGCCCAGCAAGCGGGCTAGCCTCGGAATCGCCCAAGCCGCAAGCCGATCCCGAAACTACTCGGTCGCAAGCTAAACTAGAAGCAGCCCGGTAAGAGGCTAGTCCCGAAACCGCCGCTTTACTCTACGTAAATTTTATAATCCCCGTAGCCGCGCGCGTCCATCTCCTCAAGCGGTATAAATTCCAAGCTAGCGCCGTTGATGCAGTATCTCATACCGCCCTTCTCTCTCGGTCCGTCCTCAAAGACGTGCCCCAAATGGCTGCCTCCTACGCGGCTTGAGACCTCGACGCGCTGCATGCCGTGGCTGTCATCTTGCGCGTACGCGATCGCATCGGTCGTTATCGGCTTTGAAAAGCTCGGCCAGCCGCAGCCTGCGTCAAATTTATCGGTGGATGAAAACAGCGGCTTTTTCGACACGATGTCGATGTAGATGCCCTTTTTATAATTTTTGTCGTATTCGCTCGAAAACGGCCGCTCTGTCGCCTTTTCCTGCGTGACTTGATACTGAAGCTCGGTTAAATTTTTCTTCAGCTCCTCCTTGCTTTGCACTTTAAATTTCTCATCGTCCTCAAGCGGCTTTTTGGCTAGGCGCAGATCGATGTGGCAGTATCCGCCGGGATTTTTGCCGAGGTAGTCTTGATGATACTCCTCTGCGCGGACGAAATTCTTTAGCGGCGCCACTTCGACGGCGATCTTTTCTTTAAATTTCGCCTGCTGCGCGGCTATGAAAAAGCGCGCGAGCTCGCCGCTCGCCTCATCGGCGTAGTAGATGCCCGTGCGGTATTGGCGACCGCGGTCGTTACCTTGCTTGTCGATCGAGAACGGATCGATGATGCGGAAATAATGCGCCAAAATTTCAGGCTCGCTGATGACGTTGGCGTCGTATTTTAAGTGTAGCGTCTCGGCATGATCGCTGCTATGTAAGCCCTCGTAGCTTGCTTTATCGCTCTTGCCGTTGGCGTAGCCCACCTGCGTCGCGACTATGCCGTCGAGCTGTTTAAAATACGCCTCCATGCCCCAGAAGCAGCCGCCTGCCAGATAAATTTCTTTTACGTTCGCGTTCACGCCGCCTCCTTTAACTTTAAAATTTGCGTCCGACGCACCGGCGCTACTGCCGCCTGCGGCATTAAGCGCGACTAAATAACCCGCCGCCAAAGCAAAGAGGCAGATTAAAACTTTAGAAATTTTCATTTTGATCCTTTCGTTTTGAATTTTGCGCAATTTTACAATCTCTAAATGAAGCGAGAGTGAAAGAGAGAAATTTTATCGCTTACGGCGGATCGGTACCCAAATTTTATCGCCGCAGGATCGGGGCTTTTGGCTCGCCGTCGCCGCAGAATTGGAATTTTATCGCTGCGGTGACGCGGGATCAAAAATTTTATCTTACCGCGGCGGCGCAAGATTAAAAATTTTATCTTATCCTCGCAGCGCGCTGCAGCATCGGAATTTTACCTCCTCGCAAGCGGTTAAAATTCTACGCTATAACGAGGGCTGAATTTTACCGCCGCCGCCGCCAAGATTAAAATTTTACTGCTTCAGCAGGGGGCGAATTTCGCTAGCGCGGCAAGCGGTTGGATTTGATCGCCGCGGCAAGAATTAAAATTTTGCTACCGCTGAAGGATTAGAATTTCATCGCCCTCACACTATGATGAAATTTATCCCTTTTACGAGCGAGACCCTTGCGCCGTCCATTCGCCTGCGCTACGGCTTGCGTGAAATTTATCCATTCGTCGCAGCTTACGTGGGGATTTTAGAGATTTCGATACGCCCTATTGCGGCGCGAAATTTTATTGTCGCGCCTCGCGGCTAGATTTTACTACCGTCGCGATAATTAGAATTTTGCCGCCGCGCAACCGCGATTTGAGCCCGATTTAGCGCCTTTGCGAATTTTACGACGCGGCCGAATTCTACCGCAGGCGCCGTTTTGCGAGGGCATGGACTGCTCGCGGGTCGGAAACTTTGCGCTGCACCCGCTGCTTTGCCGTATATAAAATTTTATCACGCGCCGCTGCGATCGCAGCACGGCACTTATCCACCGCGCGGCTAAATTTTCTACACGCCGCTTAGGTTGCGGCACGGCGTCCATCTGCTCGCAGCACGATTAAAATTTGTCTATGCGCGCGCCCGATCGCGACGAGGCACCGCCTTAAAAATTTATACTCCGCTCCGTATCTACTGCGAAACGGCGCCGAAATTTCAACGCAAAATGGGCGCCATGAATTTTCGCGCCGCGAGATAAAATTTGTGCGCCGTTATACGACGACGAGGCGCGAACCCATCCGCTGCGTGCGCGATTAAATTTAAAATTTTCGCGTTACGGCCGCTAGATAAAATTTCGCGACCATTCAGGGGGCGGCGAATGATTAAATTTAAACTGCGCCGCACCCGCCACGAAGCGGTATGCCGCGTAGCCAAAAACCCGCGCCGCGAAGTAGTATAACGAAGCGCGAATAGTCGGATTCCGCTGCCTCCGCCACGTAACGGAGCGCAGCCATTTACATCGCGCACGGCTGCGCAGCCCGATCCGCGCCGCGTTGTCGCGCAACAAAGCACCGCGCATTGGATCCGCGCCGCTCCCGCTACGAAACAATATACCGCACAGCTAAATCGTCGCCGCACAGCCGTATGGCAAAGCGCAAGTAGTCCGATTAGCATCACGCTCGCCGCGTATTGGAGCGCAGTCAAATTTATATCACGCCCACTACGCAGCGAGCAATGAGATCTGCTCCGGCGCGGTTTTCAAGATTCGCAACGGCATAAAAAGTTACGAAGCTAGCGCAATAAATCCGCCTCACCGCAGGTAAGTAAAATTTAGTGCAAAAAGTGGCGCACTCCGGTAAAATACATCGCCATGCCAAACTCGTCGGCGCTTGCGATCACCTCATCGTCGCGAATGCTGCCGCCCGGCTGCACCACCGCCGCGACGCCCGCAGCATGGGCGATCTCGATGCTGTCTTTAAACGGGAAAAACGCCTCGCTGGCAAGCGCGCAGCCGCTCAGATCGACGCCCACGTCGCGCGCCTTTGCCACTGCCGCACGCGCGGCATCCACGCGGCTCGTCATACCCATGCCGATCGCGACCATCGCGCGATTTTTGACGTAAACCACGCAGTTGCTCTTCGTAAGTGCGGCGATCTGCCACGCAATTTTTAGATCATCAAGCTCGCTCTGGCTCGCCGCGCGCCCCGTGACGCAGCGGGCATTTGCGACCTCGCCCGCGCCCACGTAGTCGCGCTGCTGATATACGAAGCCGCCGTCGATAAATTTAAAATCATACTTGTCGTTTTCGCGAATTAAAAACTCTCCGCCCTGCTCGAAAATTTTGATGCGCTTTTTCTTTTCAAATACCGCAAGCGCCGCGGGCGTAACGCGAGCGGCAAGGATAACCTCGACAAAAATTTCATTGATCTTATGCGCTAGCTCCTCGTCCAAAACGCCGTTTATCGCCACGATGCCGCCGTATGCCGAGACTGGGTCGCATTTTAGCGCCTCGGTGTAGCTTTCAAGCAGGCTAGATTTCACGGCAAAGCCGCATGGATTGGCATGCTTGCAGATCGCTACCGCAGGCGCCTCCCCGAAGCTACTAGCGAGCATCAGCGCGCCGTGCATATCGGTCATATTGTTAAAGCTCGCCTCGCCCTTTAGTCTCTTAAAATGGTTGCTAAAAAAGTCCTCGAACTCGTACAGCGCGCCCTTTTGGTGCGGATTTTCGCCGTAGCGAGTATCAAAAACCTTGCTGCCCGTGATAAATTTTTTCGCGCCGAAGCCGCCGTTAAAGCGCTCGTTCATATAGTTTGCGATCATTGCGTCGTAGGCTGCGGTGTGCTCATAAGCTTTTATCATTAAATTTTGCCTAAATTTCAGCTTCTCGCTCTCGTCAGAGCTCGCTAAATTTTGCAAAACCGCGTCGTAATCAAGCGGGCTCGTGACGACATAGACACTAGCAAAATTTTTAGCCGCGCTTCGAACCATCGCGGGGCCGCCGATGTCGATATTTTCGATGATCTCTGAAAAATCGTCGGTGCGAGCTACGGTTGCTTTAAAAGGATAGAGATTTACGCACACGAGATCGATGCCGCCGATGCCGTGCTGCGCGGCTTGGCTTACGTGATTTGCGTCGTTTCGCTTATACAAAATTCCGCCGTGGATCTTTGGATGCAGGGTCTTAACCCGCCCCTCAAACATCTCGGGCGAGCCCGAGTACTCGCTAACCTCGAGCGCCGAGGCGCCGTTTTCGCGCAAAAGCTTAAACGTGCCGCCCGTGCTTAAAATTTCAAATCCGAGCCTCTGCAGCCCGCGAGCAAACTCTACGACGCCCTCTTTATCGCTGACGCTGATTAACGCTCTCATCTTTTCTCCTTTTAATTTATTCGCATAATTTTTTAAAAATCAGCTCGCGCATGTCGTTTGCGTTAAGCTGAAAATACAAAATCGCCTCGCGCCGAGCCTTTTGATACTCGCGCCTCGTCTTTTCATCTGCCGCGCCGAGCTTGGCACCTTTAAATTTCGCCATGCGCGCCGAACTCAGCTCTTTAAGCATCTCGCCACTCGGAGAGATGCCACCGCTATAATTAAACCACTCTTTGCTTTGAAAAATATTAAATAAAATTTGAAAATCTACGAAATTTCCCTTATTGTACTCGGCGCAGACCCCGTTTTTGTGGCTTACGGCGTAGATCGCGCCGTATCTGCGCTCGAAAAAATATAGTTTTATGAGCTTCGCGTTTTTATCTAAATTTGCGCCGCCGCCTAAAATCGCAAGCTTCGCATCGCCTCGCGTTTCATAAGGACCTAAAATCGCGCCGTTTTCGTAGAGATTTCCGCCGTAAAAAGCGTATTTCGTATCTCCAAGCTCGCTTGAAAGAACGTAGGTTTTATCGCTTGCAGGCGAGTTTTTGCCAGCGCAGCCGAGCAGCGACAGAGCCAAAAATAGAGACGAGATAAAAAATTTCATCGCAAAAATCCTTTAAATTTTAAAATTTTGCCTGATTTATGAAGCGGAATCGGCAAAGTGAAATTTACTAAATTTACCGCATTTACCGCGTGTAAATTTTAAATTTGCTTCTTAAATATCGCCGCCATGCTCGTGCGAACGTAAATTTTAAAATTCTGCGCCGCTTGCAAAGGCTAAATTAAAAGCCGCGACGCAAAACGTAAATTTAAACCGCAGCGCAAATTTAGCCGCAAGGACCTGCGCAAACCGACTAAATTTAAAATTTCGCGGCGCAGCTTTTATCGCCAAGCTAGGTTGGCGCCTCCTCTTGCCGCTTTTAAAATTTTAAATTTACCTGCACATTTTGTTTCCCAGCTCATCCATAAGCGCGGCTATGTCATCATCAATCGCACCTTGCCGCTGCTGCTCGTTGAAATTTTATACGCCGCTTTAAATTTTACAAGCCGTAAATTTAAAGCGGCACGATATCCAAAACCGTACTAGATATAATAGATGCTGTTTTTGATATTTTTGCCGTCGATCTCGTTTTTGCGCCACGAGCTCTCGTCGTTTAGCACGATCCAGCGCTTCTCCTCCTCGCGGTAAAACCAGTCCTTGTCAATCTGATAATAAATCTGGCATCCCAAAATTTCGATGATATTGGCGATGTTATTGTCGTGGTAGTTGTTCTCGTCGAAGTCGGTGAAAGTGCGCTGCCCCATCTCGGCGTAGAGCTCGTTTAAAATTTGAAGCATCTCGCTTAGGCGTGTATCCATCTTCTCGACCTGAAGCCCAAGCTCGTTAGCTTCTCTGAATAAGATCGGATAGTCGTGCGACGGATAGCCGCTGTTTAGCTTGTCGCTGATAAAGGCGATCTTTTGCTCATCTTCGAAGTGATAGCGCAGAATTTCGCGGCAAATTTTAAGCGACAGGCTGCTTGCGCGATCTACGGCGCCGAAAACGAGCGGATGGATATATTTGTAAAGCTCCTTGTACGGGTTCTCATCGTTCGGGCGCTCGTTGTTTTTCCAAAGCTTCACCACGCGGCTTAGCTCGTCCATCGAGACATTGGCTTGGTCGTTGGTGTTCGTAACCGGCGAAAGCTCGTGTCGCAGCGAAGTATCGACCGACGTGAGGTATCCTAGCGGTCCCATTAAAATTTTATTCGCCCCAAGCGCCATCATTGTAGCCGCCGAAGCGCAGTTTGCAGGCACGAGCGCGATCAGCTCGTCGCAGTGGTTGCGCAAAATCGAGACGATCTTAAGCGATGCGATGCCGCTGCCGCCGTCGCTTTTGATGTAAAGATAGAGCTTTTCGAAATGCTTGCCCTTGAGGTGGTCGTTGATACTGATCGCGTCGTTACCGCAGACGCTGCCCGCGCCCGAGTTAAAATAGGTAAGCAGCGGCGCGCCCAGATATTTCTCGATATTGGTGATCACCTCTTGCGTTTGCTTCATCAAGATCGGCGGTTGCTTCGCCGCCTTTTTAGCGCCCTGCTTCTGCTGCTCCTCGTCTTTGGATAGAAATCCCATGTTTTTCCTTTCGTGTTGGTTTGGTTTTAAAATTTTATTTCATAAATAACAATCAGCCTTAACGCTATTACATATTAAAATTTCAACATTCGCGCATACTACTTGCCGCCTTTATCTTGCACTTAAAATTCTCGTACCGCATGCTAGACTGCCTGCACGATGTGCATCAAGGCTGTATTAAGCGCCCTGCAGGTCTTACGAGCTTGGAATTTTAAAATTTAGATACAAATTTAACTGTGCCGCACGCTTTGACATTTCACTGCCGCGCCGCATCCAATCTCTCGCGACCTGAAATTTTCGCACGCCGCGTATCTTGCGATATCGCGCCTTAAAATTCCTTCGCCACACCTTGTCGCCGTATCACGATCCACCTTAAAATTTCAAGGCGTTTTGCGCCCTCAAATTTTAAAATTTCGCCTTACTTCTCGCCGAAGCGCTCCTTTAAAATTTTATACGCCTCGTTGATCTCCTGAAGCTTCTTCGTGCCCTCCTGGATGATCTCCTCGTCCGCGCCCTTGCCCATCAGGATGTCGGGGTGGTATTTTTTAACGAGTTCGCGATATTTTTTCTTGATCTCGCTAAACGTAGCGTCCTTGGAGAGCCCCAAAATTTCATACGGATCTCTTTTGCTTTTGGCGGAGCCTTGCGAGCTGCCCGAATAGCCGCCGCCATATCCACTCGAATACCCGCCGTATGAGCCGCTAGAACTTTGCGAGCCTCCGTAGCCCGAACCCGTCGTGCCGCCATAACCGTAGCCCGTACCGCCGCCGTAACTGCTGCTTCCGTAGCCGCCGCCGTAACTACTGCTTCCGTAGCCGCCCGTGCTTCTGCCGCCGTATTTGTCCCAATACCCGCCGCTTCTTGTGCTATAGCCGTCGTATTCGTCGTAAGCCGTATCGCTTTGCGCGCCGCCGTTTTCGTAATAGGTTCCGTAAAAACTGCGCTCAAAGGTCGCGAATATCTGGCTTTGAATATGCTCCGCAATGCCCAATCCGTCGCAAATCTGCGAGATTGTGCGCCGCTCTGCCGCGCTAAAACCGCGATCGACGTAGGCTAAATTTAAAAAGAAATAGATTAGCCCCGTTTTGCGGCTCGGGCTCGGGCGGTAGGTTTGATTATATTTTTCGGCGAGCTCGCGCACGTTTGCGAGGCTTTCTTTCTCGAGCTTATAAACTAGCTTCAGCGCCTCGCGTTCGCGTTCGCCGGCGCCCATTTGGCGCACCAAATCATCTAAAATTTCGCTTATCATCGCGGCTTCGGACTCGCTTACGTGCCCGTCGCTTTTGGCGACCTTGGCTAGAAGCGCTACTAAAATTTTAGCCTCTCCTAGCTGCATTTGCGCCTTGCCGCGATAGCCGGAGTTGCCGAGAGCCCCACCGATCTGCGCGAAAATATACAGCGCGATTAAAAGAAATATGATGCTAAGCACGCGCTAGTCTTCGCTCTTTACGATCTTAGCAAACTCGCCGAAGTAAATTTCTTTTAGCACCTTTAGATTTTTACGGACGGAATTTATGCGAAAAACTTCGCCGCCGCTGGTGCCTAGACGCATCAAGCTTAGCCCGTATTTTGCGGCCAGCTCTTTAAATTTCGCCTCGTCGCGTACGCCGAAAATCGCGCGCGAAAAGCTCTCGTCGAAAATATCTCTGCCGTCGTCGCAGCTCATCTCAAACTCGCCGCCGATACCACCTACGCACGCCATCTTCGCTAGCGTGATCGCCACGCCGCCGATTCCTACGGAGTTTGCAAACTCCAAAACCCCGCTCCTGCCCGCCTCGATCGCGAAGTCCCACAGAGCGCGCTCTGCTTTTAAATTTAGCTCCGGCAGGCTGCCTGCGACGCGATTTTCCATCGCTTTCATATAAAGCGAGCCCGCAAAAACGCCCTTCGTATCACCCGCCAGATAGACGCTCACACCGCTAGCGCAAAAATCGCTAGGGATGATCTCGCTCTCGTTTGTGCCCACGCACACGATCGCGGGAGTGGGCTGGATGCTAACGCCGCCCGTTTCGTTATAAAGGCTTACGTTGCCGCTTACGACGGGAGTATTTAGCGCGGCACAAGCTTGCTTGATCCCCTCGCAGCCCTGCGCGAACTGCCACATAACCTCTGGATTTTGTGGATTGCCGTAGTTTAGGCAGTCAGTGATGGCTAGAGGCGTCGCGCCGCTCATAGCGACCTTTCGCCCCGCCGACGCTACCGCGAGCGCCGCGCCTATGCGCGGATGGACGTAATTCATCCGCGTGTTGCAATCCGCAGCCATCGCAAGCTTGACGCCGTTTTGCTTAACTCGCATCACCGCAGCGCCCAGCATACCGGGACGCTTGGCGGAATTTAACCCTACGTTGGCGTCGTATTGATCGTAGATGTAGGATTTATTTAGCACTTCGGGGTCCTCAAAAATTTTATCAAACGCCGCGTCCAGCTCGCGCTCGCTCGCGCCGCAGCCGCATAAATTTTGCCGCGCGATCTGCGCCATATATGCAGGCTCTTTTATCGGGCGATCCAGCACGGGAGCCGCCTCGCTAAGCGGCTCGATCGGGATGACGCCTGCTAGCTCGCCGTGCCAAAAAAGCTCCATCTTGCCGCTATCCGTCACCTCACCGATGACGGCGGCATCAAGATCCCACTTAGCAAAAATTTCTTTGATTTTCTCCTCGCAGCCCTTTTTGGCGCAGATCAGCATGCGTTCCTGGCTCTCGCTTAGCATCAGCTCATACGGGCTCATCCCCTCCTCGCGCATCGGTACGCGGTCTAAATTTAATCTCATGCCGCTGCCGCTGCGCCCCGCCATCTCAAAGCTACTTGAAGTAAGCCCCGCCGCGCCCATATCCTGGATACCAACGACGTAGTTTGTCTTAAAAAGCTCCAAGCACGCCTCCATCAGCAGCTTTTCGGCGAACGGATCGCCCACCTGCACCGTCGGGCGCAGAGATTTGTTCGCGTCGTTAAAGCTATCGCTCGCCATCACGGCTCCGCCGAGCCCGTCGCGCCCGGTCTTAGAGCCCACGTAGATTACGCTATTGCCCACGCCTTCGGCCCTGCCGTAGAAAATTTCATCCTTTTTAACGATACCTAGAGCAAAGGCATTAACCAAAATATTGCCGTCAAAGCTCTTATCAAAGCTCGTCTCGCCGCCGATAGTAGGGATGCCCATGCAGTTGCCGTAGTGCGCAATGCCGGCAACCGCTCCTTTTAGCAGATAGCGCTGCTTGCGCGCATTCTCGCTTCTTCCTCGCACCTCGCCGAAGCGAAGCGAGTTCATATTGGCCTCGACGCGCGCGCCCATCGTAAATATATCGCGCAGTATCCCGCCTACGCCGGTCGCAGCCCCTTGAAACGGCTCTATGAAGCTAGGGTGGTTGTGGCTTTCCATCTTAAAAACCGCCGCCATGCCGCCGCCGATATCGATGACGCCTGCGTTTTCGCCGGGCCCCTGGATAACCCAAGGCGCCTTGGTCGGGAAGCCGCTTAAATATTTTTTGCTCGATTTGTAGCTACAGTGCTCGCTCCACATCGCGCTAAAAATCCCAAGCTCGAGCAGATTCGGCTCGCGACCTAAAATTTTTAAAATTTTTTCATATTCTTCGTCTGAAATTTTATGTGCCGCTATCGTTTTTTTATCCATTTTTTCGCCCTTTTCGCCGTTAAATTTAGGTCGCAATAATAACTAAAATTTTCTATCATTTCGATTAATTTTCGCCCTTTTTAAGATACTTCTCGTAAAGTTTCGCCTCTTTTAAAAACGCGTAAAATGCGTTAATATTTGCCGTGATAAATCCTTTGCGCCCGTCAAAAAGCGATCTGCGCAAAATGTACGATTTAAAAAACGCAAACGGATAGATCAGCAAAAGCTTCGCAAGGCTCGGCTTCTTGCCCTTCTCAAAATCCCCCTGCGCGCGCAGCGTAGAGTAGTTGTTATTTTTCATAACGAGCTCTGCAATCGGCTTTTCGCTAAAGTGATTAATGCAAAATTTGCTCTTTTTCACCGCGCCTTTTATGATCGAAATTTGCGCGTGCACCCCCATATTTTTATACTCGCCGCACTCCTTACGAAAGAAGCGGATGTGAGTATTTTTGCGCACGAGATCCGAGCACTTGCGCCCTAGCGAGTATTCGTGAAATTTAATATCCAGCGCCGAGTAATCGCTCTGGCTCATAAACTCCTCTATCTCGCCCTTTAGCTCAGGACTTACCTCCTCGTCGCCGTCGAGATTTAGCACCCATTCGTTGCTGCAGAGCGAAAATGCGTAGTTTTTCTGCACCCCCTCGCCCTGCCAATCGTGATGGTAAATTTTATCGGTAAATTTACGCGCGATTTGCAGCGTGGCATCGGTGCTGCCGCTATCGACGATTATGATCTCGGCGAAATCCGCCACGCTACGCAGCATACGCTCGATGTGGCGCTCCTCATTCATCACTATCGCATAAACGGATGCTTTAATCATAGTTTGTTCCTTATCCTCGTAAATTTCAGCCAAAAATCAAAAAACCCCTCCGTGCCCAAAATGCCGATACGCTTTACGGCGTGTCTGTCGTCGCCCGCCTCGTAAAGTCCGCGCTTGACAACTACCGCGCCTTTGAAATTTGATCTGGCGATATTTAAAATTTCGTCGTTAAATTTACCGTACGGGTAGGCAAACACCTCGCAAGGCTGAGCGCAAATACTTGCTACGCGAGCCTTGGATGCGATGATCTCATCTACGGCGAGCTGCGGATCGCTCGCGTAGGTAAGGTCTAAATTTACGTGGTGCATCGTATGCGCGCCAAACTCCACCAGCCCGCTTGCTTGCATTTTTAAAATTTGCTCCTCGCTCAGCATCCGCGCGAGATGAGCGGTGTTGACACGCTCCCAGTCGTTTTGCACGGCATCCGGCACCAAAAATATACTCGCTTTAAAATCGTATTTTTTCAAAATTTCAAAGGCGCTAGTAAAATTATTTTCAAACCCGTCGTCGAATGTGATGCAAACAGCCTTTTTAGGCAGCCGCTCTAGCGCGATAAGCTCGCTAAGCTTAAAGCTTTTAAAGCTGTTTTTTGCAAGCCACGCGATCTGTCTTTCAAAATCAGCAGGTCTTAGCCGCCATTTGTCGAATTTATCGCCCTTGTGCTCCTCTATGCTATGATACATCAGCACCCGTGCCTTATGCCAGCTCTGCGGGATCCGCCACCAGTTATACCGCAGCGAAACGCCCGCTACGGCGGCAAAGATCAGAAACATAAAAATATAGTTCATCTTGATTCTTTTACATCATTAACTTTTCTATCACTCGATGAATTTATATACTTATAATAGTTAGCGACAAGCGTAAATATGGTTATAGAAAATATCATAAAAAACGACCAACGGCTCTTAGAAATTACAAAAGTGGAATTTAAAAAGGAAAATGCATAAAAAACACTAAATGCACCGATCAATATAAAAGTTCCTTTTCTATAAACATTATAAAGGATACTAAAAAATAGTGTAATGGCAAACCCAAATCCAACAATTCCTTGCTCTGCAAGTATATCCATCCAAGGGCTATGCGCATGTTCAACCATTTTATTTTGTTCCTTGTCTATTTCGTAACTTTCAAATTCCGGTTTATAGTAATCGAATTGTCTATATTTAAAATTTTTAAAACCTACGCCTAATATAGGATTATCTTTGAACTCTTCTATAGCAGTTTTCCAAATAGCCACCCTAAGGTGCTTTTGATTCTCGAATGGATGTACTAAAGAAATCAACCTATCCTGTAATTTATCGCTATTAAAGGCTATAGAAATCACGCATGCACATAAAACAGCCAACACAATAAAAGCTGTTTTTCTATAAGGGCTAGTCCAAACTATTATAGGGATAAACACGGAAAGCAATAATAAAGGGCCCCTGGAGCCGCTTAGCGGAACAGCTATTAAAATTCCAAAAAGAGCCGAGCCGTATAGAATGTAATGAGATAAAGAGCGATCTTTCAAACTAAGCATAGCCCCAAACACTCCAACATAAAGAGGCAAGATAAAAGGGAAAATTCTACTATTGCTAGAAAAAAATATATCGGTCGCCCTACCATCCAAAATCGGAACGCCAAAAATATTATAGCCTATAAGAAATTGTAGCAGTGCATTGAATGCAACGAATAAAACAATATAAGTTTGAAATTTAAAAAATCTTTCTAATTTATCCTTGGAATCAAGATATGTCTTAATCGCCAAATATAAAAGCACCCATAAGAATAAAACTCCTGCAGCACTAATAATACCATCTTTATGCGTTGCCCAAATTACACTAGACAGCATATATATACACCAAATAGACATAAATATAAAAAATTTATCTTTAAACACGCAAAATAAGCGCTCCTTAAAAGTATGGAATAGAAATATAACTACTATTAAGGCGCTGAAGACATTATAAGACTTACCTACAAAAAGACTTAAAGACAATATATATAATAAATATCCCATAATCTTTTCATAGCCAAATTTTGATAACATTTATTTTCCTTTCTTATATTTCATCTTATTATATTATCAAAATCTTCTAAAAATTGAACTAGAAAATAGTGGCGTTTAACACTTATGATTTTACAATAAACATCAATGCTCATCCAAATTTAATAATAGCAGCATAAAAAATTTAGCAATCCCATACCGCCTTTGCTTAAGCAATTAGCATCGAAAGTAAAAAGTTATAGCATGCTGTTTTTGATTACGCCGCCGTATCGTCAGACTGTGCACCCAAAAAGGCAGCAAAAACAAAGCTACAAATCACCACACAAACTACTATATAACCAACCATCTCTACCCTCCTACTTTTTTAACTCTCGTATTTCTTTATACTTTTTTTCAATTTTCCTATTAACCAGCACTAGAGCAAAACACAAAGCAATCATTCCTAATCCGCTTAAAATCAAAATAAATACTTTTGCCGTTTCGTAGTTATTTAATAACCAACCGCCAAGCGAAATCATTAGCCCGACGATTATGCCCAACCAAAATCTAAGCGTCATCAATCTTTCTTTTGCTTCGTCTAATTTAGACATCTTTATCCTTTATTTCGGGATTATAACATTATTATCAAGCATTTACAAGACTAAATTTATGCCCGAAATACGCCAAACGAATAAATATATCATCCATTAATCGCTACTTTGCCTAAATTTAGGCTTCGCATAACAGCTCCTCGTAGTAATTTTTAAGCGAGCTAATATAATTTTGCAGCGTCAAAGCTTGCTTGAACTTGGCGTGTTTTTGCGCAAAAGCCCGGGCGTATTTGCCGTAAGTGCGGTAAATTTCATCGATCTTGGCGCCCAGATCCGCCGCCTCGCATAAAAACTCCTCGCTTAAAATTTCCGAAATTCCGCCCACGCGGGTAGATATCAGCACGGGCGAATAAAAAATACCTTCGATCAAAATCACCGGAAAGCCCTCCTTGCGCGAGCTGATGACGTGCAGGTGCGATGCGCTCAGAATAGCTGCAACGTCGTCGCAAAAGCCGCACAGCCGCACGTGGTCCTGTAATTTTAGCGAATCGATTAAATTTTGCAAATTTTGCCTCTCGCCGCCCTGCCCGTAAATTTTAAGCTCGAAATCAAATTTCAGCTCGCTTGCGGCGCGGATCAAAAGATCAAAACCCTTGATCTTATCGAGTCTGCCGACCGCGACGATGTTAAATTTAAAATTTTCCGCCGCTGCGCTTGCGCCCTGTTGCGATACGAATACGCCGCTAGTCTTATTTTGCGATGCGTCCGCATCCAAAGCCCTATCCTGCGACATATGCGCCCCGCTAAGCGTATCTTGCGACGCAAATGCAGAGCCAGCCCTATTTTGCGACGTATTCGCAGCGCCAGCCGAGTCGCCGCGCGCATTCTTTATTTCCTTGAGCGCTTCGTTTGCGGCACCCTCCGCGTCCTTGCAGCGCGCGAGAATTTCATGATTTGCAAACTCCCGCCGCGGCTCTATGCCGAAATATATCACCTTCGCGGCGTGATTTATCGTGGTTGCGACCTTGCGCGAGGCTGCGATGACGTTTCGCACGCGATCAAAAACGGGCGCTTTGCGGTCGTTGTGTTTGGTCGCAACAAGCTTAAGATTTAAAAATTTTTCGACTACAAAGCCGATCTGCGCGGCTTTGGCGCCGTGTGAATGTAAAATTTCAAATCCGCCCGAGCGTAAAAACCGATAAATTTCAGCGAACAAAAACGGATTGTAGCGCTTGTCGCGGCTTTTGTACTGATAAATTTGCACGCGAGCATCCAGACGCTGCAAAAACTCGCATCTATCGGGCACGATTAGCGCCGCCTGCTCGCTTTTGCAAAGCTCATTTAGCGAGTCGATCACGATCTTTTCGACGCCGCCGTAAAATCTGGAGCAGCAAAGATAGGCGATTTTCATCTATTTCTGCCCTTCTTCATCTTCAAAATGAAGCTCAAAAGCCCCTGTCTGCCGCTAACCATGATGCGCGGAATTTCAAAATTTGAGTAGTGAGGGCGCAACACGTCGTTTTGGGTCGTAACGGCGCAGCTAAAGCCCGCCTTGCGCGCGCAGCGCACGCTAATCTCGTCATAAAAGCCGAACGGATAGGCAAAGGCGCTGCAAGGGACGTCAAATTTCGCCTCTATTTCGCGCTTTGATTCACTCATCTGACGCAGCTGCTCTGCCGCGTCTAAGCTAGGTAAGTTCGCGTGATCGAGCGTATGCGAGCCGATCTCGATGAGCCCGCTTTGCAAAAGCTCGCGAACCTCATCGTCGCTTAGCATCTCCTCGCGATTTAGCTCATCGCTTGATTTTTTCAGATCCTTATCGGTCGCCCAATTCCCCTCAAAGCGCCGGTTCACGATGAAAATCGTCGCCTTAAAGCCGTATTTTTGCAAAAGAGGCAGGGCGCCCGTAAGATTATCGCGATACCCGTCGTCGAAGGTAATGCAAACCGCCTTTGCGGGCTTTTTATCCAAACTCGCAAGCTCACTTAGAGTGTAGCTCATAAAGCCGTTTCGCTTCAGCCACGCAAGCTGCTTCTCAAACGCGGCGGGCTCTACGCGCAGACGGTTAAATTTAGAGGCGCGCTTTGGCAGATGCTCGCGGATCATATGATACATCAGCACGCGCGGATACTCGTAAGGTTGGTCCTTCGCCCACCACGCAAAGCGCAGGCAAAACCACGCAAAAAGCGCCGCAAAAGCCAAAACCGCCGCGTAGATCATCGCTCGATCCTTACGCGATAAGCCAAAAAGCTCAAAATCGTAGCCAGACTTAGCGCCGCAAAGGAGATCTGATAGACCGCGTTTTTGAAAAACAGCGACGCGCACCAAAGAAGCAGCAGCGTTAAAAATGCGATCCTCCAGCCGCTAGGCGCGTTTTCGTAAAAAAATTTTTTCATATTAAACTCTCATAAACCTTTATCGTTTTTTCTACCATCTGCTTTAGGCTGAAGTTTTGCGAAACGTAGCCGTAGCCGTCAAATTTCAGCTCGCGCGCGGGGGCAAACAGCCCCGCTAACGCCTGCGCGTCGCCCGCGTCAAAAAAATAACCGTTTTCGCCCTCTCTTACGATATCCAGCGCGCCGCCGTGACGGGTCGCTATCACCGGGCAATTCAGCGCGATCGCCTCAGCCATCGAGCGCCCAAAGCTCTCGGGCTTGCTTGAAGCGCTTACCGTGACCGACGAGAGCGAGTAAATCTCGGCCACCTTGCTCTGCGAACCTGCAAAAATTACGCGCTCGTCTAGTCCAAGCCCCTCTACGAGCGATTTTAGCTCGGAAAAATACTCGTTGCGATCCGCTCTCACGCCGCCTACGATCAAAATTTTAAGCTTTTGTTCGCTTGCCAAAGCCGCGGCGCGGATCAGGGTTTTGTAATCCTTAATCTGCGTGATGCGCCCAACGCCCGAGACGATGAAATCATCCTGCGCGAGGTTAAAATTCTGTCTAAATTCCGCGATGAAGCGCTCGTCTAAATTTTTGGGATTAAATTTTTCTAGATCGATGCCGCGCGGAATGATCGTGATCTTGGCCGCATCCACGCCGTAGCTTCGCACCACGTGATCGCGCGCATAGCCGCTAGGGCAGATGATCGCGTCCGCATCCGTCATGATTTTGCTGTAAAAATTTACGGAATTTATCCCATGCACGGTGCTTACGATCTTTGCACGCGGGCGAGCAAACTTAACCAGCCACGCCGGCACGCGTGAGCGGACATGCACGATGTCGGGAGCGATCCTGCTTAAAATTTTACGCAGCTTTAAAACGCGCGCCGCAACGCTTAGGATATTTTTGGAGCAAACGTCGAGCTGTACGTGCACGCCGCCCTCGTTTTCTATCTTTGGCGCCAATTTGCCGCCGTTACTGATAACGAAATTTTCGATGCCGCGCCGCGCAAACTCCCTATTTAGCTCGACTACGCCGCGCTCGACGCCGCCTTCGTTAAGCTCGGGCAGGATTTGCACGACCCTCATATTTTTATCCCCCTCACAAACGCCCCAAGATCGTACTTCGCGGTCTTTTTTGGCTTCGCACCCTCGCTGTAGCGCCTAGCATAGCCCGTAGAAACGAGAGCACTTATAAAATCGTCAAATTTATTATGAGCGTCTTTGCGCTTTAAACTCAAAATAGCTACGCTCGCGCTCCCGTTAGATGCAGCCTCGCTTATCATCGAGACGCTATCCTCGCTGATAAAGACCCACTCGCACTGCGCCAAAAAATCGCCGATCGGATTTACGGGCTCTCGGCTATAAATCACGCTGTAATCCCAGCCAAGCTTTTCTAGCGCGCTCTCGGTAGCCCTCGGCGTGCGCGGAGAGGTCGTTAGCGCAAACTCGCAGTCCGCAAACTGCGCCCTTACGCCCTCTATCTGCTTTAAAATTTCATCCCCCATCTCAAAGCAGGAATTCGGCCCGCCGATGATAAATCCGATGGATTTGCGCTGCGGCCTATACAGCCCCTGCGGGCGCGAAAAACTAAGCGAGACGGGCGAAATTTTTAGATTTGCACGCGGCTTTGGGCGGTCATGCGCGCCTGCGATGATGACGCTAAAATCCTTGCGGTAGCCCTTCGGATACATTAGTGCTATACTCGGCTTTGCATATCTGCGCGCGTAAAATTTCAGCGCGTAATAGGTCGTAGAGCCCGCGCCTACGAACAGATCGAAATCTGCGAAATTTAAATTGCGATCTGATGCAGCATCTAAATTTCTGCCATTCGGTGCGGCATCTAAATTTACGCTATCCGGCGCGGCGGGACTATTTAAAGCAGAATTGTTTAAATTCGATCTGTTTTTGCAGTCTGCCACCGTGTCTCCTCCACTGAGATCGCACTTAAAAATTTTAAAATAAAGCCCGAAAAAATCAAGCACGTAGGAGCAAAGCTTAAGAAGCTTGTTTGCGTAAGCAATCTTGCAAATGCAAAACTCAAGCCCTCTTAGCTCGCAAAATGCGATGCTTTGGTTCTCGTGCCCTTTGCGGCCGTCGCTTAAGATGAGCACTTTTCGATGCGAATTTTTTGCTGCGGGCGGATTTGCGCAGGAGCTTTCGCTGTTTAAATTTAAAGAGCCGCCGCCTGCGTGCCACGCGTAATCTGAGGCACCCGATCTTAAATTTTTATATCTAAAATTTTCGCGGCGTAAAATGTAAGAGGGGCTACCGCAAAACGATATAAAATTTTTGAAATCCGAATTTTTGCTCGCTCGCGTGGCGGCGATCGCCATAGAGCTTTCGCGATTTAAAATTTTACCTTCTCGCGCGGCTCTACTTAAATTTACGACGCTTTGCTCTTTTGCAAAGAGGCGCGAGCCCTGCGGCGCGGATAAATTTCTCGCGATGCCCTGTTTGCTCTCGCCTCTTGAAATTTGCCGCGCCATCAGTCCATTTTCCATCGTTTGTGTATCCAAAACCACTGCTGCGGCGCAGTTCGCACAACCTCTTCGAAAATGTCATTGCACTTTTGCGTGATAAACAGTTCGGCCTCGTCCTTATTTAGCCCCTCAGGTAGCGGCGGGAAATCCTTGATCACGATCTCGTAGCGATCATCCTCTCCGCGGCGCGCAAAAATGGGTATCAGCACGGGGCGAAATTTCAAATAAAGCGACGCGATAGTCTTCGTGGTGTAGCACTGTCGTCCAAAAAAGGTCGTAATCAGGCTGTTTTTAGGGCCTGGCTTTTGATCGGGCAGAATGCCTACGTTGCGTCCTTGTTTTAGTGCCTGTACGAGCCTGCGCATCGCATCGTCTTTATAAATGAGGTCGTTGCCGTAGCGCTCGCGAAAGGGCGCCACGAGCCGCTCTTCGATCAGCTCGTTATCGCTGCGGCGCCCCACTACCGAGACGGGAAAGCCGTTAGCGCCGAAAAAATTGGCTAGAATTTCCCAGTTTCCAAAATGCGCGGTAAAAAATAAAATCCCGTGCGGATTATCACCTTTTAGCTTTCGGACGCGCTCTAGCGCCTGCTCGCCGTTTGAAATCAGATCATCAAATTTTAGTCTACCATTGTAAAATAAAAGCGTGTCGGTAAGCGTCCTAGCGATACTGCGAAAATTCTCGATCGCAAGAGAGTGAAGCTCACTTTCGCTTTTTTGCGGATAGGCGGCGCGAAGGTTATCCTGCGCGACTTTAACGCGCCTGCTAAGCTTCCACGATGCAAAAAGTGCAAGCTTGTCGAAAAATGCGAATATGAAGCTTTTCGGCGCGAATTTTGCAAATTTTATCAGACCCAGCGCCAAAAAATATTGGATTTTTTCCTTCATAAAGACCTCGTTTTAAATGCGAGATTATATTGAATTTTGGCTAATTAGTAGCTAAAACGCTATTTACCGAGGCAAAAATTGCTAAACATTTCGTCTAGAATTTCGTCTCGCTCAAATGGACGCGAAATACGTGCAATCGCCTCAATCGCGCGATTTATCTCAAATGCAAAAAGCTCAAGTTCGCCGCAAGCCAGGCGCTCGCTCGCATTTTTAAGAGCCGCAAGCGCGCTCTCGCAAGATAGAATTTGCCGCTCATTACTCAGCATAAGACCATCGAAATTTTGAGAATTTAAGTAGCTCTCAAGCGCGGTTAAAATTTTATCCACACCCTCGTTTGCAGAAATTTCAAGTGACGTAAAAATGGAATTTGCTTGGGTAGTTTGCTTAGCGGAATTTATTGCAGAGCTACTAGGCGCGATGGAATTTGCAGAATTTTGTTTGAAATCATCTTGAGTAAAATTCCCCGCAGCACAGCTTGCAGTAACGCGCTCGGTATTTGGCGACACTAGTCCCGCTTTTGCGGCGGAATTCTGCCCCACCAGATTTATGGAATTCGCAAGAGCTATTTGGCTTGTAGGCGCGGAATTTGTGGAAGTAGAATTTTGCGCGCTTAAGTCACGCTTTAAATTTTTAGCTTTTAAATTCTGCGCGCAGGAATTTAAAAAAACATCGCAGGTCCGACTTTGCTTTAAATTTTCGGCTGTGAAATTCTCTGATATGGGATTTTTGACTGCGAAATTTTTTTCAGAAAAAGCCTCTAAATCCTCGCCAAGATCCTCCACGCTAGGATGAAATTTACGAGGCAGGTCACATTTATTTAAAACGTAGATGATTTTTTTGTCTTTTTGTTCACGCAATATTTTTAGGATCTGCGCGTCCTCGGAGTCCCATTCGCGACTTGCATCAAACACTGCCAAAATCACGTCCGCCTCGATTGCAGCGCGAAGCGAATATGAAATGCCGATACTTTCGAGCTTTGAGCCGCTGTGTCTGATACCTGCAGTATCGACTATACGGATTAGATGGGTGCCTATTTGCAAGCTTTCTTCGATGAGATCGCGCGTAGTGCCCGCTTCGTCGCTCACGATAGCGCGACTAAAGCTCAGCATAGAATTTAAAATGCTTGATTTACCGACATTGGGCTTACCCACAATCGCTACTTTAAAGCCCTCGATCAACCCCTTTCGGCTGCGGCTGATGCGAGTGATTTTTTCTAGCGAAGCGATATTTTGGCTAAGCATTTCTTGCGAGTTTTGCAGCACATCAGAAGGCAGATCGTCCTCCGCGTAGTCGATGCAAACCTCGACAAAAGCTAGCGTCTTAACCAGAGCCGCGCGCAGATTTGCGACGAAGTCTGCTAGCTCGCCTCGCAGGCTGCGCGATAAAGCTTTAGCCGCACTTTGCGAGCGCGAATTAATCAGATCGCTTATGGCTTCCGCTTTACTAAGATCCATTTTACCGTTTAAAAAAGCTCGCTTACTAAACTCGCCCGGATTTGCTATGCGCGCGCCCAGAGCCAGCACGGCATCTAACGCCAAGGACGAAGCCGTAAAGCCGCCGTGGGTCTGCACTTCTACGACATCCTCACCAGTAAAGCTATGCGGAGCTTTAAAATATATCAAAATCGCCTCGCCGAACGCTTCGCCGCTCGCGTCAAAAAGATTTACAAGCGTAGCATAGCGAGGGCGCAAAGAACTGCGATGTGAAAGGCTTAGGGCGATAGATAGCGCTTCCTCGCCTGAAATTCTAACTATGCAAATTCCGCCGATACCGTGAGCCGTAGCGATAGCGGCGATAGTCTCGCTCACGATTAGCTTTTTTCGTCTACGATGACGATTTTGCCGCTACGCGTGGATTTTATGCCCACGAAACGATCCGGATATGCTTGTTTTAGCTTGTCGGCTACGATTTTGATAAATGCGCCATCAAAAGCTTTCGTGACAATACGCTCATTTCCGGAGCGCTCTACGAGTGCATTTACATAAGAATCGATAAATCGTTCTTGATTTTGTAAAAATTCCGCGATTTCAAAAACCACAGCAAGATCGTATCTGATGCTGATCCAGTTGTAAATCATATACGAAAGTGCCTTGTAGCGGTGTCCTTCTTTGCCTATCAAAAGCGCGCTATCCTCGCCTTGCAGCTTGATATAGACGGTATTTTCGTCGATTTTGCTAACATCGCTAACTTCGATATTAAACTCGCTTGATCTAAAAAGTGCAGATAGCTTCTCTTTGATATCGGATAAAATTTCATCCGTCACAACGCCCTTTTGCTTTTCTTTGCGATGTTTAGAATGCGTGGCGCGCGGACTTTGCGGCTCTGATTTATCGCCCTGCTTTTTCTCTGCTTTGCCGACTTTATTTTGCGGGGCGTTAAATTCCGGATTTTCGCTAAATTTCTCCCCTTCCAAAACCGCTTCTATAATGGCATTTTTCTTAAAAAAGCCCAAAAATCCGCTGCTTGGATGCTGCAGTACGCGCACGTTAAGCTGCGTTACTGAGCATTCCAGCTCAGCTGCTGCTTTATTATATGCGTCTTTTAAATTTTCTGCTTCAATTATCATGATTTTTTCTCCGCTATTTGAGCTTGTTTATGCCTAGCAAAGGCTTTATTGATGACATATTGCTGGATAATGGAGCAGAAGTTATTGACCGTCCAGTATAGCGTAAGACCCGCCGGGAACATCACAAAAAATACCGTAAAAATAAGAGGCAAGAATTTCATCATCTTCTCTTGCATCGGATCGGTAAATGTAGTCGGAGTAATCTTTTGCTGCAAAAACATCAAAATTCCCATCGTAATCGGCAGGATGTAATATGGATCTTTAAGCGACAGATCGTGGATCCACAGCGCCCATTCAGCGCCCTTTAGCTCGATCGCGTTAAGCAAAACGCGGTAGATCGCGAAAAATACCGGTATTTGAAGCAGGATCGGTAAGCAACCGCCCATCGGATTGGCGCCGTTTTTCTTATACAGATCCATCATATGCATCTGCAGCTTCTGCTTATCGTCCTTATATTTCTCCTGAAGTTCCTTCATCTTAGGCGCCAGATCTTTTAGCTTATTCATAGATAGCATTCCCTTGTAACTTAGCGGGAATAAGATTAGGCGGATGATGAGCGTAAGCACTACGATCGACCAGCCCCAGTTACCGATATAGCCGTGCAACCAGTTTAGAAATTTAAACATCGGGCGAGCGATGAAGGTAAACCAGCCGTATTCGATAATGTGCGTAAGAGTAGGATTTATCGAGCTTAGCGTTGCGTGATCTTTCGCGCCGATATAGCCCGTAAGACTAAGATCGCCGTCTGAGCCTATGAAAACCTGCGAAATTTTATCTGCGTCAGTCACGGTCGCATTCAAGCTCTCTCCGTAAAATAGCGTCGTATAATAACGATCCGAGCTCGCAGCGATATTTGCGCCACTTATTCGCTCGTTTTTATCCACGTCGCCATCTTTAAAAATTTCTACGCTTTCGTTTATAGCCTGCGAGCCCGTAAAAAATGAAGTGATTTTATCTGAAATTCCAGCTTCGCCCGGTTTTCCAACGATGACGCCGTGAACCGTATAGCTATCTACTTCTACGTTCGGGCGCGAGCCGGGGCTGATAAAATAATGCGCATTGCCGCTTAACTTCAGATCCAATTTATAACTACCATTTGGATAAAAGGTAAGAATTTTATTTATGCTAACGGCGCCTAAACTTTGACTTAATGTAACACTAGCCTCTCCGTTTCGTACGTCAAGCTCGTTAGATGAGGCGCTGTAAGGAGTATCGAAAGCCATCGCATTCAACGCCGCGTCCTCAAAGCGCATCTCAAGCGGTTTAGAATGTGATTTAGGATCAATTAAATTTATCGCATCGCCGTTTTCGTCACGGAATTTAGCATCATTTAGCACATACGAGCTTATGCGACCGAGCCCGTCGATCGTGAAATTTGCTTCTTTGCCAACCACGCGCACTAACGGTGCAGAGATGGAATTTGTGGTATTTAAATTCGCTCCCTGCGCGCTCACGCCAGCAGCGGTAGTTTGCGGAGCGGACTTGGCGGCATTTTTTTGCGCGATTTGCGCTGCGGTTGCGTTTGCCTCCATAGCGGCGCGAATTTTTGATAAATAAAAATGATCGTAAGCTACGAAAAATATGAGCGCAGTTGCTATTGCGATAGCAAGGCGCTTTGATTGAGGAAGTTTATCTAGCACTATTTTTCTCCTAGTCGTATGACGTAATATCTATTTTTTTTATATGGTATGAACCAAAGCTTAAATTTCTGCGCGCGCGCGTTAAAGCCGCCTTCGCAGGCTTTTGAAAATACGCAAAATTTAAAATTTTGCGCGATTATCGGATAATCTATGCCACCGCTAAAGAGCGGATTGCATCTTAAAATTCTAGCCGTTACAGCGCAGAGCGCGCCAAAGGCGCCGTTAAACTTAAACTCATAAAGCGCATATTCCGAACAGCTCGGATAGTAGCGGCAACAGCGCGGAAACGCGGGCGAAATGAATTTTTGGTAAAACCCGATCGCGGCTATAAAAAATCTCTTCATTTTACTGCGCCGATCTTTTTAAACGCCCATTTTAAATTTCGCTCAATGTCTTCAAAGCTCATATCTACGATCCGCTTTTTTGCGATTAATATAAAAATTCCGCTAACAATGGCGTCTTTTTGATTATAAAACGCGGCGCGCAAACGCCTTTTAGCGTAATTTCGCGTAACTGAATTGCCTATTTTTTTGCTGGCGACCGCGCTAAATCTGCGTTGCTCGCTCGCCAAAAAATACACGACGGCGCATTCGCAATGCCACTTTGCTGCACTTTTATAAACCTCCGAAAAAACCCTGCTATCGCTTATTGCAGCAAATTCGCCTACGCAGCCAATCTTCTTCTGCCTTTAGCGCGTCTTGCACTTAAAACTCTGCGACCGTTTTTTGTTTTCATACGGACGCGAAAGCCGTGAGTACGCTTTTTAGGGGTATTGTGGGGTTGGTACGTTCTTTTCATAACTGTTCCTTTAAGAAAATGTAAAGCGGAGATTTTATAGAAACTTTACTTAAAAACCGATAAACAAAAGCAGCCCTAGCGCCGATAAGCGTCGCCTTGCAGCTTTTTACGGCGCAGTTTTAAGTCTTGCTCATTTTTATTGTTTCGCTCCTTGATATCTTGCATCGGCTGTTTTTTCATCGAAAAATCATCGTGGTCGCCTACGCCTTTTGATTCACGTTGCAAATTATTTTGCAGGCTTTGCCTATCTAGTTCATTTTTTTGACGATTTAGCATAATTTCATTATGGTTTTTCTCAAATTCTGATTGTTTATCGTTCGCAACGTAAGCGCTGGCACCAAAGCTTACTGAGTCATCTTGCGCGCTTAGTGCCGTGGAATCAGCAAATATTGCGCCGCAAAGCAGCCAAAATATCAAAGCCTTTTTCATTTGCGTTTAAATTTGCCTGCCATTGCGCGATAGATCGCTGCCTCGTTTTGAAGCGTCAAATATCTTTGATTTAGCTCGTTTATCTTGGCATTTACGGCGTCGGTGCGGGCTTCTAGCATATCCTTCAGCTCACTTGAGCCAGCTTCGTATTTCGCGGCGTAAAGATCGGCAATGCGCGCCTTTTCATCGTAAGCAGCGCTTAAATTTTTAAGGCTAGCCAGATTGATCTGGTAAATTCTATATAAATTTAGCACCTCATTCGTAGCGTTAGAGAGCGTCTGTTCGTAATTTACGACGTTTTTGCGAAAAGCGATCTCTGAAATTTTAAGGCGGTTTTCAACCCTCGCATAATCCAAAAACGGCAGACTTATGCTTACGTTGCCACTTAAAAAATTTAGCTTGAAGCTATCGTTAGCGCTCACGCCTTGCCCATTAGTAAGCCCTGCGCCCAAATTCACGCTAGGAAAGAAATTTAACTTAGCGGTCTGTTCGTCGTAAAAGCTGGAATTTAGCCTAGCGATCGCAGCTCTAATGTCGGGGCGGTTAGCAAGCGCTGTGTAAGGTACATTTAGATCAACGCCTTGGAATTCTATGGAATTTATTGAATCTGTGTTATCATCAAATTGCAAGCTGGAGGAGATGAGATTTCTCATATATTTATGATTATCCTCAATATTTTTTTGAATGCTTAATACCTTGTTTTCAAGCCCTAGAATAGAATTTTGAATCTGCCTGTAATCAAGCTGTTCGGACTTGCCGTAATCGTATTTTGCCTTGATTATTTTTTCGATCTCGCGGTAATCGCTTAAATTCTGTTTTGTCCATTTTAGCGAATCGTTTAGATAAAGCATCTCAAAGTAGCCGCTTACGACAGAATTTATAAGAGTCAGGCGAGTATTTTCAAGGTCAAACTCGCTGGCTTTAGCGTTCCAGCCCTCGGCATTTACCGCCGAGCGGATCTTGCCGAAAAGATCAAGCTCATAGCTTACGTTAAAGCCCGAACTATAGGTTTTGTTCCAATTCGAGCCGGTGCTTATGTCGCGATTAGCGCCCGCACTCCACGAGCTACTTAGCGTAGGAAAAAGATCAGCCCTGCTTAGCCCTAAATTTGCATAAGCACTCTCAACATTTAAAGCCGCTGTTTTTAGATCGTAGTTATTCGCAAGGGCTTGATCTACAAGCTTATTTAGGTACGATTCGCCATATTTTTTATACCACAGCGTATCGATTTCATAGCTTGCATTTTCGTCCTTGAAATGCTCTACAGGTTTAAATTCGACCTCACTTTGATTTGAGGCGCAACCGCCAATAAAAACAGCTAAAATGCCGCTTAAAATTACTTTGGAATTTATCATTTTCTCTCCTTGTTTATTCTTGTGCTAAAGCATCTATCGGATTTAATCTGCTGGCGTTTCTTGCCGGCAAATAGCCGAAAACTATACCGATCGCGGACGACGCCGCAAAGGCGATCACGAAGGGCGCAGTAGTAAATTTCATCGCAAAATCCGGGCTTATGGTATTAAACGCAAATCCAAGCGCCAAAGCGATTAAAATTCCTAAAGCTCCGCCCAGCGAGCAAAGCAAGATCGCCTCTATCAAAAACTGCTGCAAGATATTGGATTGCTTCGCGCCGATCGCCATTCTGATGCCGATCTCGCGCGTGCGCTCGGTAACGCTTACGAGCATGATATTCATCACGCCGATGCCGCCGACGACGAGCGAGATAACCGCAATCGATGAGATCAAAATCGTCATCGTGCCGGTAGTGCTTTGTATTGTTTGTTTGATAGTATCTGCGTTCATCGTATGAAAATCCCGCGAGCCGTGTCTTTGGATAAGTAGCTGAGTTAGGCTCTCTTCAGCCACTTGAGTATTGACATCGTCTTTTATTTTGATGGTGATAGAGCTGATTTTTCGATTGCCCGTGATTTTATTCATCACAGTTGAGTACGGCGCGTAAATTCTTAAATTTTCGTTGCTTCCGAAGGCGTTCTCATCCTTACCCGAAACTCCTATGATCTTAAGTGGCTTACCCGAAAATAAAATCGTCTTGCCAATAGGATCGGAATTTTTAAAAAACGTTTTTTTAGTGTTTGGATCGATAATCGCGACAGAGGCAGAATTTTTAATATCGTCGTCGCTAAAATTTCTACCATCCTCTATATCTATGCCATTAACTGCCAAAGAATTCACGCCGCCGCCGCGCAGTTGAGCCTTGGAGCTTAAATTAGCATATGTTGCCGTACCGCTTGCAGAAGCATTTGGTGTAGCGTAATCGACGTAGGGCTGGCGCGCCAAAACTTTAGAATCGCTTATCGTAAGGGTGCTCACAAAGCCTGCTCGCACGTCGCCGAAATTTTTACCGGGAAAGATATCGATCGTATTGGTGCCAATTTTACGGATCTCGGATAAAATTTTCTCCTCCGAACCCTTACCAAGAGCTACTACGCAGATAACAGACGCGATGCCGATGATGATGCCTAACATCGTCAAAATCGATCTTAGTTTATGCGAAAATATCGCGCTAATCGACATTTTAAAGCTTTCGATGAGCTGATCTTTGCAAAATATAAAGGAATTTTTCGTTTTAATCTCCTCTTTTTTGCGCTCAAAAACCCGTTCCGCCTTTCTTTTATCGCTTAAAATTCTACCGTCTTTTATCTCGATGATACGATCCGCAAATTCCGCAATATGCGCATCGTGCGTAACTATGATGATGGTGTGGCCCTCTTTGTGTAGCGCCGTTAAAATTTGCATCACCGTCTCACCGCTTTTGCTATCAAGCGCGCCGGTGGGCTCGTCGGCCAAAATCACTTCGCCGCCGTTTATCAGAGCGCGGGCGATACTTACTCGCTGCTGCTGCCCGCCGCTAAGCTTGCTCGGTAAATTTTTAATGCGATCCCCAAGCTCCAGCTTATCCAAAAGCTCCACCGCCCGTTTCGTCCGTTCGCTCGCCCCTACGCCCGCATACACCGCAGGCAGCGAGACGTTTGCGGTCGCATCCATCGTAGCGATGAGATTGTATTTTTGAAAGACGAAGCCGAATTTTTTACTTCTAAGTGCTGCGAGCTCGTCGCCGCTTAAATTCGCGGTCTCGCGACATTCGATCTTGTAGCTTCCGCTGCTTGGCGTATCGATGCAGCCGATTATATTCATCAGCGTCGATTTCCCACTTCCGGATTGCCCGATTATCGATATAAACTCGCCCGCTTCGATATTTAAACTTACGTCTTTTAGGACGTGGATTTCGTTATCGCCGAGAATGAATTTTTTGTTTATATCTTTAAGCTCTAGCATCTTTAACACCATAAAATTTTAACTAAAACACCATCGGAGGTCCGTCCATATTTAACGGTGCGGCTTTTCCGTCAGCGATAAGCACCTCATCTTTTTCATCCAAACCGCTTAAAATTTCAGTATTCAAATCGTCGCTGACGCCCGTTTTTACGTATCGCTGCTCGGGCTCTTTGCCGTTAAGCACCGTGACGTAATCGCCTTTCGCGTCGCGCTTGATAACGGAGGTAGGTAGGTAGCTCGTATTGTTCGCTTCGCTTACGATTATGTTGTTTTCGGTCGTCATTCCGATTTTTAAAAAATCATTTTCATTGTCTACGAGCATCTTTGCGTAAAAATAGATCGCGCTGTCGCTGCTACTGGAGGATGAAGAGCCACTGGAAGTTTTATCGTAAGTTCCGTCGCTAAGCGTAGTAAGACCGGGGTCGATCTTGTAAATTTTAGCCTTTTTGATATTATCCAGATCTGATAATATGGAGTATTCTACGTCCATTCCGACCTTTACTTTGGATATATCGCCCTCTGCGATTTGCATCTTGATCTCCATCTTGCTTAGATCGGCGATCTTTACGATCGTAGGCGTGGTTTGGTTGGAATTTACCGTTTTGCCCTCCTCTACCGGCATTGAAACGATCGTACCGCTTATCGGAGCCGTGATCTTGGTGTAGCCGAAATTCGTCTCCGCGGTGCTTAGCTGAAGTTTGGTCTGCTCGATCTGCGCCTCGATCTGCTTCTGCTCGGCCTCTTTTAAAGCGGCGCTATTTTTAGCATTTTCCACCGCCTCTTTGGAAGCGGCGTTTCTTTTATACAGCTGCAATTCGCGGTTATACTGCGTTTTGGCGTTTGCCGCGACGATCTTTGCAGAAGCCAAATTTGCTTCGTGGATCAGAAGCTGCGCCTTTTGCTGCGCGATCTCGTTTTCTTGAGCAACCGAGTCGATCTGTGCGATCATATCACCTTTTTGAACCTTATCGCCCACTTTGACGTAGAGCTTTTTGATCTGTCCGCTTACCTGCGCGCCCACGTCTACCAAATCCCTGGCATAAACCTCTCCCGCAGCCGTCACCGTGCCTCTGATACTGCCCTTCTCAAGCCTTGTGGTGAGGGCTTTCGGTGCCTCTTCTTGCTTAAAAAATTTACCGTATAAAAAATATATCGCAATAAAGATAAGTACGATAGAGACGATAAATTTCAAGGTTTTTTTCATTTTGCCAACTTCAAATAAAATAAGAGCTAATTCTAATGTAAAAATATAAAATTTTAGTTAAATACTAAATTCTTTGCTCGCGCAGGGCGTAAAATTTCATAATCTTTTTATGCAAAATTAGCGAAACGTAAATCAGCGCCGAGCCCGCAAGCAGGCGCGCTATATCGGCGTCCTTTTGCCAAAATACTAAATTTACGACGATCGCTGCGGGGATGAGCGCGTTATTCATAATCGCAAGCACGCCGCTATCGACTTCGCATGCGCCTTTATTCCACAAAAAATACCCCAAAGCGCTAGCTACCGTACCCAGATACACGATCACCGCGCCCTGCGAGAAGCTGGGATTAAATTTAGAAAAATCCCCGAGCACGATCGCGGCAATCGCCGTAACGGCGGTGGCCCCCATGAAAAAGTAGCCGAAAAGCTCCTTCTGCTCGCTAAAGCCGTGGCGCTCCAGCATAAATTTATACGCGCTCTGCCCGAGCCCGAAGCATAAATTTGCGCCTTGTACGAGCAAGAAACCCGTCAAAAACTCAGAATTTATCGCGCCGAATTTTATCACCAGGGCACCTAGCACCGCGACTGCGACGCTGAAAAGGTATAACGCGCGAAATCTAAGCTTAAGCGCGTCGTAAAGTAACGTCACGTAAAACGGAGTAAATATCGTAAAAAGCGCCACTTCATAGACCTTCAAATACGCAAAGCTGCGGTAGTAGAAGATATACATCACGCCGATCTGCACGGCGCCCACGGCGCAAATTTTAAGCGCTAAAGTGGGATTTACGCCGCGAAATTTCATAAATGGCAAAAAACAAATTAGTGCCAACGATACGCGCGAAAATGCCAAATACGCGCTGTCTATGCCGCGCAAAAACTCGCCTATCAAAGAGAAACTAAAAGCCCAAATACAAGTAACCAAAATCAGTTTTTTCAAAACGTCCGCCTAAGCTTTAAAATTTAGGCGGACATTTTATAAAATTTTAGTTAAATTTGGGATTTAAATTTCGCCCACGCAGCATAAATTTAGGTTTTTATTTATTTTAAATGTGTTAAAATTATCCGATTTTTGAAATTTAAGGGTAAAAATGAACGACGTTTCGGTTATAGTTCTTGCCGCAGGGCTGGGCACTCGGATGAAGTCGCAAAAAGCCAAGGTTCTTTTCGAGCTTTGCGGCGAGCCGATGATAATCCACATCCTAAAGAAAGCTTACGAAATTTCAAACGACGTGAGCGTGATTTTACACTATCAATTTGACGAGGTTAAAAGCGCGGTTCTAGCACACTTCCCAAACGCTAAAATTTACAAACAAGACCACGAGCGCTTCCCAGGCACTGCGGGCGGGTTAAAAGAGGTCGAAATCCGCGGAAAAAAAACGCTCATAATCTGCGGCGATATGCCTTTGGTAAAAAGCGCCGAGCTTCGCAAACTCTGCGAGGGGGACGCAGAAGTAAATTTAAGCGTTTTTAGCGCGCGCGATCCTTTCGGATACGGCCGCGTAATTACCTGCGGCGGCGAAATTTTAAAGATCGTCGAGCAAAAGGACGCAAGCGAGGAAGAAAAGGCGGTAAAAGACGCAAACGCCGGCTGCTACTGCTTCAAAAGCGAGGCATTGAAACAAATTCTGCCGCAGATCAAACCAGATAACGCGCAAAAAGAATACTACCTCACCGACGCGATCAAAATCGCCAAAGATATGGGCTTAAAATGCGCCGCCGTGTGGGTGGACGAGCAAAGCTTCATGGGCATAAACGATAAATTTGCCCTCAGCATCGCCGAAAATTTAATGCAAAACGAGATCAAAGAAAATTTGATGAAGCAGGGCGTTTTGATGCGCCTACCGCAAAGCATCTACATCGATAGCAGGGCAAAATTTATCGGCGAGTGCGAGCTGCAAGAAAACGTAAGTATCATCGGTCCTTGCGTGATCGAAAGCTCGCTCATCAAAAGCGGCTGCGTCATCGAAGATAGCATCGTAAAAAACTCCGATATCGGCCCGATGGCGCATCTGCGCCCAAAATGCGAAGTTATAGGCACTCATATCGGAAATTTCGTCGAGCTTAAAAACGCAAAAGTAAACAAAATCAAGGCGGGGCATTTAAGCTATCTTGGGGATTGCGAGATCGATGAGGGCAGCAATATCGGCTGCGGCACGATTACGTGCAACTATGACGGCAAGAAAAAATACAAAACGATAATCGGCAAAAACGTCTTTATCGGCTCGGACACGCAGCTAGTAGCGCCCGTGCAGATAGCCGACGACGTCATAATCGCTGCGGGCACGACGATAACAAGCGATGTTCCGAGCGGCGCGCTGGCGATCAGCCGAAGTAAACAAATCAACAAAGATGGGTTTTTCCATAAATTTTTTAGGAGCGAAGATGAGTAAGAAAAAGGTTTTACTGGCGGTTTGCGGGAGTATAAGTTTTTACAAAGCGTTTGAAATTTTATCCGCTCTGAAAAAGTCGAATTTCGATGTCTATGTCGCGCTTAGCGACGGCGTGCAGGAGTTTGTCAGCTACAAGGCATTCGAGGCGCTGTGCGATCACCCGGTACTTTGCAAAGCCAACGAAAACTGGCAGGCGGGCATTAACCACATCGCTTATTCTAAGGTGGATTTAGTTTTGATCGCGCCTGCGACGGCAAATACGATAAACAAACTTGCGTGGGGCGTCTGCGACAACGTATTTTTAGAGGTGCTAAACGCGGCTTTCGCCCACGCTAAGGTAGTCATCGCACCGGCCGCGAACCCCGCACTACTTGAAAACAACATCACGAAAAACTGCATTGATATGCTAAAAGCAAGCGTAAATGCGTATTTTGTGGATCCGATAGAAAAAACTCTAGCTTGCGGCGACACCGGCAAGGGCGGGCTAGCGAGCACCGAGGCGATCATGCAGACGCTAAAGCGCGCGCTTTACAACGATAAATTTTGGGAGGATAAAACCGTCATCATTACCGGAGGCGCGACGATCGAAAAGATCGACAGCGTGCGCGGCATTACGAATTTTTCCAGCGGCAAAACCTCCAAAGCGATTGCCGACGCGCTGTTTTACCTAGGCGCGGACGTGACGCTGATCTCTAGCAACGAATATGAAAATTTACCGTACAAGCTCGTTAAATTTGAAAGCACTATCGGGCTAAAATCGGCGCTTGACAGCACAAAATTTCCCGACGGCGCATATTTGATAATGGCTGCCGCGGTAAGCGATTACTCGCCAAAGGTGCGCTACAAAGACAAAGTGAAAAAAGCCGAGATCGGCGAAATTTGGAATTTACGCCTAGGCGAAAACGAGGATATCTTAAGCTCCGTGCGCGGAAATATCAAAAAAGTGGGCTTTAAACTCGAAACCGACCGCGAAAACGCCGTCGGCGAGGCTAAACGCATGCTTAACGAAAAGCATCTCGACGCCGTCTGCCTAAACGTGCTGGACGACATCATCAAGCTCGGCGGCGACGTCCTTAAGGTCACCTTTATCACGAAAAACGATCAGGTCGTAATCGACACCGCGCCGAAGGACGAAGTCGCCCTAAAAATCGCGGCTGAGCTGAAAAAAATCTGATCCGTGAATAGCCTAAATCATCTAGCCCTCGTGATGGACGGCAACGGGCGCTGGGCGAAAAAACGCGGTCTACTGCGCACCGGCGGGCACGAAGCGGGCGCGGAGGTCGTGGAGCAGATCTGCGAGTTTTGTATCGATGAAGGCATCGCAAACCTCACGCTTTACGCCTTTAGCACCGAAAATTGGAAGCGCCCGAAAAGCGAAGTGGAATTTTTGATGAAACTGCTTCAAAAATTCCTAATTTCGCGCCGCGAAAAATTTATCCAAAACGAGATAAAATTTTATCCGATTGGCGATATATCGGCTTTTGAGGGCGATCTGCGAAGCGAGATCAAATATCTTTCAAATTTAACTCAAAACGGGCGAGCGCTAAATTTTAACCTAGCGATCAACTACGGCTCGCGAGACGAGATCGTGCGAGCATGCGAGCGGCTGCTTGCAAGCGGCGAGCGACTAAGCGAAGCGGGCATCGGCGCACATCTAGATACCGCGCACAGCGGCGACGTGGATCTGCTGGTGCGCACGGGCGGCGAGCAGCGGCTGTCTAATTTCTTGCTCTGGCAGGCGAGCTACGCCGAGCTTGCGTTTACGCCGACGCTGTGGCCCGATTTCACGCGCGAGGAGCTTGCGCGCATAGTGGATGATTTCCGCCGCAAACAGCGCCGCTTCGGCGGTCTTTGAGCTGCGTCGCGGTCGCTCTAACGGTCGCTTTAAATTTTAAAATTTTATTTTGCAGAGCCGCTTAGACGCGATAAATTTTAAAATTTAATCCGCGGGCGCTCGCGATACCATGAAATTTTAAAATTTCAGGATTTTAATTTACGGCGCCATAAAATTTAAAATTTTTAATACGCAGGCGCGCGACACCATAGAAATTTTAAATTTCGCCCTTTTAAATTTAAAGCTATAGCGCGAGCCGTGTTACGAGGCGCGGTAAATTTAACGCGGCAGGAATTTTAAAATCACGCCGCCCATTCACGCAAGGACCGAAAGGAAGGCCATGAGCTACTACATACAATGTGGTTGCGGCAAAAAGCTTACGAAAAAGCCGATGAAAACTCTAAGATGCCCAAGATGCGGCAGCGTGTATAAAAAACCAAAGAAATTTATACTGGCGGTCTACATTTGCCTGCTGCTGTTTTTTATGCTAGCGTTTGCCATCATCCCCGATAAAATGGGTATTTTGGCATCCGCAGGCAGCGGGATAGGCGCATATATTATGTTTTTATGGATCGTAGATACTTTGAACTTCGATCTTTTGGACGCCGTGATACTGGTGGCGGGATTTTTAATTTTAGCGGATTATATGGGGTATACGACAAGCCGCTAATCGCAGGGCTCATAGCCATTTTATTTTGCGTAGGCGCAGCGGCGATTTTCGTAAAATTTTTCCCTTACGAGAGGCAAAAAATCAATGAAAACTAAGAAATTTCTCGCTACCATAAAGCGTTTGATTAAATTTTAAAAAGTTAAAGCTCCAAAGGAAAAAGATGGATTTAAATATCGTTTACGGCGTGATTTTTGCGGTATTCGGCACCTGCGTGGGTTCGTTTTGCAACGTCCTGATCTACCGCCTGCCGCGCGGACAGAGCGTAAATTTTCCCGCTTCGCACTGCCCCAAATGCTCTCACGCTTTAAAATTTTACCACAATATCCCGCTGCTTTCGTGGCTCTTTTTGGGCGGCAAATGCGCCTTTTGCAAAACCAAAATTTCGATCCGCTACCCGATCGTCGAGCTTTTAGGCGGCGCGCTTGCGCTTGCGGCGTATTTCGGCGAGCCCGATCTTGCAAAAGCCGCGGTGCTTGGGCTTTGCTTTATCTTGCTTATGGCGCTTTCGGCGATCGATTTTGAGTATAAGGCCGTGCCCGAGAGCCTTCTTTACGTAGTTACGGCGCTTTCGCTTGCTTATACGCTGATGTATGATTTTGATCTTAGCGGCGTTGGCGCGGCGGCGGGATACGCGGCGATATTTTTCGCGCTGCGCCTAATCGTTACTTTCGTGCTAAAGCGCGAAGCGATGGGCAGCGCGGATATTTTTATCGCGGGCGTTATGGGGGCAATTTTGGGCTGGAAGCTGGGCGGCATCTCGATCTACATCGGCGCGATTTTGACGCTGCCTGCGTATCTCATCGCGCACAAAAGAGGCTACGAGCTTCCGTTCGTGCCGTTTTTATCGATGGGGCTACTTCTTACCTTTATCTTCAAAGATCAAATTTTAAGGCTTCTGGACGTCATTTATGGATAGGGTGCAGCGCTATTTATTTAGCAATTTCGTAAGCTCGTTCGCGTCGCTTTTTAGCACGCTTTTTATCATAATGTCGATCGTATTTTTCCTTCAGATCGCGCGCATTACGTCGTTTATCGAGATAAATTTTTCAGAGCTCGTAAAACTCTATCTTTTCATGCTGCCGCGCATCCTCATATTTACGGTGCCGATCGCGTTTTTCGTAGCGCTTAGCATCTCGCTTTTTAGGCTCTCTAAAGAGAACGAAACCATCGTAATATTTACAATCGGCTACGCCACGCGCAAGATCGCGCTATTTTTCGGCATAAGCGCCGCGTTGTGTTCCTTGGCGCTACTTTTCGTATCGCTTTTTATGATGCCGATAGCCGAAAATTTAAAGGACAATTTCATCGATTACAAAAAGATCAGCGCGACGCTAAATATCAAATCCAACGAATTCGGGCAGAAATTTTCCGACTGGCTCGTTTTTATCGATTCGCAGGAAAACAACGGCACAAGCACGCTGTATAAGGATCTGGTGCTGTATAATCCGGGTGGCTCGCAGGATCACGAGCGGATGATCGTAGCGCGCAGCGGAGAGTTTAAAAACGAAAACGCGAGCTTTTCGGCGATGCTGCACGACGGCAAAATTTACACGATGGGCGGCGAGCAGTGGCACGTAAGCGAGTTTGAAAGCCTAACCCTACGCACGCAAAGCGACCGCAATATCCGCGGCGGAGGCGGCGTGATCGGATACTGGAGCGATATGAGCGGCAGCGAGAAGCGCAGGAAGGAATTTAGCATCTACACCCTCGTCTCGCTCTTTCCGTTAGCGAGCTTTTTGTTTGCGCTAAGCCTCGGCATCGTGACCTATCGCTACGAAAAGGGTTTCGTTTACGCGGGGATCTTCGGCGTGCTTTTTAGCTACTTCGCGATGATCATGCTGCTCTCTAAATACCCAAGCATCGCGCTTCCAGTGACATTCGGCGTTACACTTATCGGCTCGTTGTTTTACTACAGGATCAAAATTGCCCCGAGGTACTGAAAAAGGCTCCGAGCTTTGCGGCGGCGAAATTTTAAATAAAAGCTCGTCCGCTCAAAATTTAGCGGATAAAATTTTGGCAAGCAAGCCTAACGCGTCTGAAATTTTGCGTGGCGTAAATTTAAAGTATGAAGCGCAAAACGACGAGCAAGGCTTTGTTTCAAAAGATGAGCTTTTAAATTTTAAAAATTCCGCTCTTGTAAGTTCGGCAAGCGATACAGCTGCCTATACTGCGCCCGATTGCGGTTTGAATCACGAAAGCGTCAGGCGGAATTCGGACGCCGTTCGCGCCAAAGAGACCGCGCGCGCGGCAAATTTAAATTCCGCCCGCGAAAATTCCGCCGATACCGCCGCTTCCGATATTTGCGCGGCAAGCATAGAAGAGATTTGCACAAGTCCCGCAGACGCTTGCAGGGCAAACGCCGCCCGCATAGCAGATGCCCCCGCAAACACCTTCGCAAGCGCGTCCGAACTCAAAAATATTATTGAAAGCGCGCCCGCAAGCGACTTCGCAGCGAGCGAACTTGCGCAAATCGGCAAAATAAACACCCTGCCAAATACCACTGCAGATGCGTGCACCTTCGCAGCGAGCGTAAACTCCGAGCGCGTGAAGCTCAAGCTCGTCTATTCCTATGACGGCTCGAAATTTAGCGGCTCGCAGTCTCAACCTCACGGGCGCGGCGTCGAGGACGTGCTGCGCGCGGCTTTGGGGCGCGTGGGGATCTTTGCGCCGCTTATCAGCAGCTCGCGCACCGATAAAGGGGTGCACGCGCTGCGCCAGGTAAGCTGCGTCGAATGTACCGTGCACTGGGAGCTGCCGCGCCTAAAAGAGCTTATTAACCGCCACTGTGCGCCCTATATTTTTGTGCAACACATCAGCCCGGTGCCGCGCGATTTTCATCCGCGTTACGACGCCGTGGCGCGCTCCTATCGCTACGTTTTAAACCACGGACGCCCCAGCCCCTTTCTTAGCGATTTTTGCGTGTTTTATCCGCGCGTAGATCTTGCCGCGCTCAATGCTGCGCTTGCAAATTTTATCGGCGAGCACGATTTTAGCGAGTTTATGAAAAGCGGCAGCGACATAAAAAGCCCCGTACGCGAGCTCTACGTCGCGCGCGCCTACTCTTTTAGAAATTTAACCTTGATAAATTTTAAAGCCAATGGATTTTTGCGAGCGCAGGTGCGGCTGATGGTCGCAAACGCCCTAAAATTCGTGCAGAGCGGGCGCAAGATCAGCTTCTCGCGAGCTCTTAGCAGAATCCCCTTTCCGCCGAACGGGCTGTATCTTAGCAGCGTGAGTTATTAAGGCTTGAAATTTATAGCGTTAAATTTTATCTCCAGACGTTTGGATTTCAAGCTTAGAATTTTATCGCGGTAAAATCCTGCATATCAGAGCAGATCACCGAGCTACTTGATATTAAATCACCTGCGCCACAATGTGTAAAATCGTAAATTTGCGCGAAATTCGATCTATTTTTATTAGAATTTTATAGAAATTTAGCAATACTTTCAAACTTTTAACTCAAAAAGGAGCAAAGATGAAAAAATTTTCTGTTGCTTTGGCCGGTTTGGCCTTACTAGCTAGCGTTTCAGGCGCTAAGGAGTTCATCAATATCGGCACCGGCGGTATGACCGGCACCTATTATCCCGTAGGCGGCGCGATTTGCCGCTTGGTAAATATGGATAAAAATATGAAATGCTCCGTGCAATCGACGGGCGGCTCGACGTATAACGTCAATAACGTGCTTAAAAAAGAGCTAAATTTCGGCTTCGTTCAAAGCGATGTCGTCTATGATAAATACAACGGTACGGGCAAATTCCAAGGTGCGGCGGATAAAAATTTACGCTCCGTAATTTCGATCTATCCGGAGCTTTTGGCTTTCGTAGTTTCTAAAGAGAGCGGCATCAAAGCCTACGGCGACGCTGCAGGCAAAAAGATCAATATCGGAAACCCGGGCAGCGGCAACGAGCTAACCAGCACGATAGTTTTTGAAAATTACGACTTTGATCTTAAAAAGCTCGCCCAGCACGGTGTCTTAACCGCGCAAGAATGCCCTATGGCGCTAAAAGATAAAAAGATCGACGGATACTTCTACGTCGTAGGACATCCAACCGCAAATATCACTGATGCGGCGACTTCGCTTCCTATCGACTTAGTTAGCATCGACGATGAGCATATTAAAAAAATTCTAGAAAAATATCCGTATTTTGCCAAAGGCGTGATACCTGCAAAAATGTATGACGGGGTAGATCACGATACGCAGACTATCGGCGTAAAGGCTGTACTCGTAACTGACGCTAGCCAAAGCGACGAAGCGGTTAGAGCGGTAGTTAAGGCGATACTTGATAATTTCGACGAGTATAAAAAGCTACATCCTGCGTTAAATTTGGTAAGCAAAGAATCTCTTTTAGAGGGGCTTAGTGCGCCGCTTCATCCTGCGGCAGAGGCGGTGTATAAAGAAGCCGGGCTGCTGAAATAGGCTAGTTGATGGAGAAATCTACACAAAACGACGAGCAGGTTTTAGAGGTAAAGAGTAGAGAATTTACCTCTAAAAAGCTCTTCTGGCTCGTGACGCTGGTCTGCTTCGCGTGGTCGGTCTTTCAGCTTTACATCGCGTATTTTACGCTAAATACGAATATCGCGCGCTCAATCCACTTGGCGTTCGCCATTTTTATAATTTTTTCGCTTTTTCCGTTTCGCCCGCGCTCTAAGGCACATTTTTACATCCCGTTTTACGATTATATTTTATTAATCGTCGGAGTCGCCGCGATCTTGTATCCTGCGATAGAATTTAACGGGCTAGCGCAGCGCCCGGGAAATTATCTAACCAGAGATATCGTAGCAGCCTTTATCGGAATTTTCATACTCTTTGAAGCAGGTCGTCGTATGATGGGACCAGCGCTTGGCATTATCGCTTTTACCTTTCTTCTGTATTGTTACTTCGGCCCCTATATGCCAGATATCATCGCGCACCGCGGTGCAAGCTTTGAACTACTTGCAGGGCATATGTTTTTAACGACAGAGGGCGTATTCGGCGTGCCGGTAGGGGTCAGCACCAGCTTCATCTATCTGTTCGTGCTATTCGGTGCGCTTTTGGAGCGAGCCGGAGCGGGACAGTATTTTATAAACGTAGCGTTTGCGATTTTGGGTCGCTTCCGCGGAGGGCCTGCTAAGGCTAGCGTAATCGCCAGCGGACTAACCGGTATGGTAAGCGGCAGCTCAACCGCAAACGTCGTGACGGTGGGTACCTTTACGATCCCTCTAATGAAAAAAGCGGGGCTTACCGCCACCAAGGCTGGCGCCATCGAGGTTGCCGCCGGCGTAAACGGGCAGCTAATGCCGCCTATAATGGGCGCTGCGGCGTTTATCATCGCGGAATTTTTAGGCATGAGCTACACCAATGTAATGATCGCGGCGGTGATCCCCGCCTTTGTCTGCTACGCGGGGTTATTTTTTATCGTGCATCTGGAAAGCTGCAAGTTGGGACTTCACGGCAGCCGCGATTACGCCAAGGTTTCAAAGCTAAAAATTATATTTAGCGGCATTCATTACATAATACCGATTTTGGTGCTTCTTTTTACTCTATTGATTCTGAAAGAAAGCGCGATCTCTGCAGCATTTAACTCGATTTGCGTGCTATTTTTAATAATGATCGTACAAGAGCCCGCTAAAAAAACGATATTTGGCGAAAAGGTTGGCAAGTCCGATTTTATCGTCGGTTTTGTCGATATTTTTTGGGCTATGGTGGGTGCTGCTAAAAACATGGTCACGGTCGCCGTTGCCACCGCGCTAGCGGGCATCATCATCGGCTCGATCTCGCTTACCGGGCTGGGGCAGGTTCTTTCAGAGCTCGTAGAAGCAGTCGCAGGAAATAGCATAGTATTGATACTTCTGATGACTGCGATAATGAGCCTGATTTTGGGCATGGGACTTCCTACGACGGCGAATTATATCGTCGTTTCAAGCCTGATTGCGCCAGTGATTTTGATACTAGCGGGCAAAAACGGCTTTTTGATCCCTGCGATCGCAGTGCATCTTTTCGTATTTTATTTCGGAATTTTAGCCGATGATACCCCTCCGGTGGGCATCGCCGCATACGCCGCCGCGGGTATCGCAAAGGCAAATCCCGTAACTGTGGGACTTCAGGGCTTCGTGTATGATCTGCGTACCGCGGTGCTTCCGTTTGCGTTCTTTTTCAACAACAAGCTGCTTTTGATCCAAAGCATCGGCGATCCGATGGATTCAAAGAGCATCGTTTGGATCAGCGATCCACTACAAATCGTGCTGATTTTTGCCACGGCGATCGTGGGTATGTTTGCTTTCAGCTCCTCACTTCAGGGCTGGTTCGTAACTAAATGTAACCCGATAGAGCGCCTGCTATTGCTACTAGTAACGCCGCTAATGCTGGTGCCTAATATCTGCGCGAAATTTATAGAGTTTATCCCAAGCGAATACGCAAGTTATGGCATCGGCGCTGCGATCTACGCGCTGATATTTGCAAAGCAGTGGCTTTTAAGGCCCAAAGACTCTAGCGATACTCACGCCGAAAATAACGTGCCTGCGGCGTAAATCCAAATTTGATCTCGCTAAATTTTAGGATAACTTTGCGGGGTCTTATTAAATTTTACCCTTTTGCGCCTAGATTTAAATTAAGATCAGATCTTTTCTTTAAATTTAATCTCAGCAGATTTACGACATGGCGGCAACTTGAGTTTAAATTTAGTGCAAACTCGGTTTCAATTTATCTAGTGTAGCACGCCAGTACACATGCGGCATCATGCATGGGCGAGCGCAGTAAATACGGCATGCGAACCTTTCGTAGTAACTTTTAACATATTGTACGGAATACGGCAGGTAACGTACGCAGTACAATCAATCTCGCTAGCAATGAAATTTATTTAACCTACATTGATGCACAACATAATGCACCGCAAAGCTTCACCGCTCTCATAAGATTCTAAATTTCAAATGCTCTGCTGTGCGGCGACGACTTAAATTTCAGGGCGAGGCGCAGCATGCAGATCTAATAAAATCTTGCGGCGGTGCATGACGCTGTGTGCGGCAGTGTAAGATTTACGAGCGAGCACGGAGAGTAAAATTTTAATCTTGCGGCAATCAATCGGCGCGGGGCGCATACACGAAGTGCAATTAAAATTTTATAAGCAAACGACGATGCGTAGTCTTGCAAAATCTTTCACGGCGCGCGTCGCGAAGGCTCGTAAAATTTAATCCAGCGACGCGCAATTAATCGCGATGCTGTAAATTTAACTTGCGCCTGCATAAACTACGCATGCGGGCGTGAAATTTCACGGCGGGTGAGCATATGAAATTTTAAATTTCATGGCAAGGCGTGCGAACGGCTCGACTTAAATCTCTCGTGTAATTTTTGCATGAAATTTAGCGAGTTAGATTTTAAGTGTGAGATTTCAAAGGCTAAACTCGCGCAAGTTTTGCGCCAAATTTTTGCATAAAACTTTGCATAGAATTTAACAAAATTTGTGCAATTTCTATGTTGATTTTGCACTAAATTTAATGAAATTTCACATAAAATTTAATAAAATTACGCGGACTGAGCTCGATGCGCGAAAGCTCGATCAGCCAAAACCTAGCGCACTAAAACTGGGGCGCTATAAATTCATTAAAGCTTACGAGCAAGATTTAGCGTCATCGAAACTCAAAGATAAGATTTATTGCTATCAAAGCTTGAGAAAAAAATTGCCGCCGCCAAAGCTCGCAGGCAAGCTTTACTGCCATGGTGCAAAATCCAGGCTTTGGTTTTAAACGCTGAAATAAAATTTAAAGGAGAGAAAATGCAAAGTTTCAAATGGCAAATTTCAAAGCGGCTCAAGCAGGTGATGCGCGAGCGAGATATCGATAATCTCACGCTCGTGCGGCGCACGGACGAGCTGTATTCGCGCTCGCACCCGGGCCATGACGAGGATATGCGCGCCGAAGTTTACACCGTCTTGGACGAATACGCGCCCAACGTCGATATTGAAATTTTTGATCTAGTCTGCAAGGTTCTAGACATCAAAATCGAGCTAGGATAGGGCTTCGCGCGGGATTTGCCTGCGCTTTTTTACTCGGAGGGCGGCGCTAAATCGGTTTTTGAAATTTTATTTAATTTGGCTTTGCACTGCGACGCTGATCGTACTGCGAGCCGCGACCGATCTTGGCCTTTAAAATACGCAGCGCATGGCATTCGCGCCGCACTTGTCATTTGCTACACGTGGATTTCGAGCCGGCTAAAACGAGCCGTCGCTCATACGACCGCGCCCGCCGCAAAATTTGCTAGCGGCGTGTCTTACGCGGCATTAAATTTTAACGATGCCGTAAAATTTAGTAGTGACGGCACCCATATCCGCGAGACGCGGATCGTGAAATTTAAACTCGAGCGGCGCGAACTTCGTAATTTAAGCACTCGCTTGCCCGTTCTTTAAAATTAAGCGCGCTTGTTTATTCGCCGAAATTTAACTCAAATTTAAACGCTCTCTCGCAGGAATTTTAAAATTTACCGCACGATTGCATCAGCTCGCACAGCTTCCACACGACTCATACTACCCAATGTGCGCCTGGCTACTCCACGCGATGTGTTTTTGCGCCGTGAAGTCGAGAGCAGAGTTCGGCGCAGAATTGTGTATAAAATTTCATTCACGCAGCTGGCTCGCAGATGGCTTAACTGGCAGCTCCAAATTTTAAACTCCGATCAAAATTTATTCTAACCGCTTAAAATTTTAAATTCCAATCAAAATTCACTCAAGCGGCGACAAATTAGCGATTAAAATTTGAAATTTTAGAAGTGAAATCTCGCTCCTGCTTGCGATCAAAATTTTAAATTTTGCTGCAAAATTTCGCCCAAAATCCGCAAGATTAATATCTATTTTAACTGCAAAGTGCTAAATTTAGCGCTAAATTTTAATCCGAGGTAAGCTTTGAACTACTTAATCCAATTTAGTGTGATTTTAGGAATATCTTTTGTTGCGGAGATTTTGGCGGCGCTCGTGCCTGTGCCGATCCCCGCTAGCATCTATGGGCTAGTCATTATGCTTTTAGCCCTGATCTTCAAACTCATCAAAGTATCGCAGATCAGAGAAACCGTGTCGTTTTTTATGCAGATTATGCCTGTGATCTTCATCCCGGCGGGCGCTGCGATCATCATCGCAGGCGACGCGCTACGCCAGCATCTTTTCGCAATCATCGCGATTACGGCAGTCTCTACAGTAGTAGTCATCGGTGCAAGTGGCGCGGTAACGCAGATCTTTTATAAAATCGCCCTCGCCCGCGTTAAGCGCAGACTCTACGCAGCCGTGCACGAACAAGACGGCGTGAATACAAAGGGCGTGGATGCGAAGTTGGAGCGCGAAATTCTATCCGGAGACGACAAAAAATGAGGGAAATTTTAATGAACTCCGCTTTTTTCGGCGTATTTTTGTGCCTAGGCTCGTTTGAGCTGGGACTTTATCTGAAAAAGCGCTTTAAGCTAACTATTTTCAACCCACTTCTAATCGGTATCGTGCTTACCGTCTGCGTGCTTTTACTCTTTAAAATTCCATACGAAAAATTTAACGCGAGCGCCTCGCACATTAGCTTTTTCTTAACGCCGATTACCGTCTGTCTAGCTGTGCCGCTATACGAGCAGCTGGCGCTTTTGCGAAGTAATTTTTTAGCTATTTTTGCAGGACTGATTTCGGGTATGATCGCAGGGCTAGGCAGCATCTACGCGATGTCGGTGATATTTGGGCTAAATCACACAATGTATGTCACGCTACTACCGAAATCCGTCACAGCGCCAATCGGTATGGGTATCAGCGAAAGCTTAGGCGGCATCGTGACACTAACGGTAGCCTGCATCATCGCTACGGGCATCATCGGCAGCGTATTTGGCGAGGCACTACTTAAAATTTTTGGCATCAAAAAGGCGATGGCAAAAGGTATCGCCCTAGGCTGCGCGAGCCATGCGATGGGAACGGCGCGCGCCCTTGAGATCGGTGACGTAGAAGGCGCGATGGCGTCTTTAGCAATGGCGGTTACGGGACTTCTTACCGTCATCGGTGCCGGTATTTTTGCACATTTCATCTAAGGAGAAAATATGATAATCTCGATCGCTAGACAAACTGGCGCAGGCGGGCGCGAAACCGCGCGCAAACTAGCCGAGCGCTTAGGCTACACCTATCTAGCCAAGGCGGATCTGCTCCGCAAAGCAGACGAGCTTGGCTGCTTCGAGCAGATGTATGAGTTCTACAACGAAATGCCCGTAAATACGCTACTTCAGGCAATATCGCACAACGAGCTAGCCAATGAGCAGAAGCGCGATCGTATTGTAGCAATCTACGAAAAGATCGTCTCGGGCGGCAACGTTATAGTGCTTGGGCGCTGCGCGGGGTTTTTCTTGCGCGGACATCCGGATCTGCTGACGGTATTTTTACGCGCGAGCGATGAGTTTAAGCTCGCTAGATTGGAAAAAGAGGGCCATACCGACGCGCGCGAATATATGGAAAACAGCGATGCAGGCAGGATGAGCTTTCATCAATACTACACCAACCAAGTCTGGGGCGCGTCCGCAAACTACAATATCTGCATCGACACGTCGTATTGCGGCATCGATAATGCGGTAAATATCATTGAGTATCTGGTCAAACATCACATTGAAAAGTGATTTGCGCCTAAGCGCACAAAAGTAGAATTCATCTTTAAAAAGATGAATTCTACTTTATCTCGCAAACCCACCCTACTTCTATCGTAATTTAAAATTTACATCTCTTTTTAACTTAAATTTCACTTGTAAATAACGCATTTAGGTGTATTATAAAGCCTCTCGTTCAATGCGACATTAAATTCTAAACCGCACCTACTCACCAAAAAGTAGTAAAATTTCGCTAAAATTTGATAAAATTTAAATCCAAATTTAAGGAGATAAAATGCAAAGCAAAGCCCATCCATGCCCAAAATGCGGCGAAAACACGATCTATTTCGACGGCATCTGCCACTCATGCAGCCAAAAGCAGAGGCGGGACGAAATTTTAAACCTAAGCGCGGACGAAGTGGAGGCGATGATCCTAAAAATCGCGGACCGAATCGATGAGATCGAAAAATGGGATGAGATTTACAACGATTTTTGGGCGCTTTTTAGCCTACGTGACATACACGATCCAAGGATCGCGCGAGCCGCCGCGGCGGCGGAGATCTACTGCCCGCCGGAGCTTTACTTCGGCGCGCCTAAGGACGTGAGAGACGCGCTCGTCCGCAAGCTCGCCTCGCTGCAGGACAATGCCAAAAACACTCTAAACGACCTACTGTGCGCGCTTGCGTGGCAGGGCGACGAGCAGACGACGCAGCTTTTTTATGAGCTGTATCAAAACCCAAAGCCGTGGCGCCAAAAGCTCTACGCAGGCACCGAAATTTACGCGCAAATCGGCGGCTGGAGCTTTGACGAGGCGGGCGAGCGAAAATCGCTCGTTTTTGATAAGTGCCTCTCGGTAGTGCGCGCGAGAGACGGCGCGGAGAAAAACGGCGTTTGCGCGAGCGGGCGCGGAGATGAAAGCGCGAGTAAAATTTCAAATTTCAAAGGCGGCGCGGACGGCGAAAATTACGAACAAAATGCGCAAAACGGCGCGGATAAAATTTCAAATTTACACGCGGGCGTACAGAGTGCTCGCGCAAGCATGGACGAAGACGCGAGCTTGCAGAATGAGCACGCGAATTTCAAATCAGACGCGCAAAAAGACGCTAGCAGCAGTTTAAATTTAAGCGAAAATACAAAGGATGCCCGCTGCGAAGGCGCAAACCAAAACGCGGATGAGCCCGTACGTATCGGCAGGCCTACGGGGCAAAAGTGCGAGTTTTGCGGCTGCGAGATGCTCGATATGCTGCGCCTTAAGGCCGATGAGCCGCGGCTTGCGTTTCTGAATTTAAAGCGCGACGCGATCTTTCGCTGCTGCCCGACCTGCGTCGGCTCGGTAATGTATTTTTGCAAACGCGGCGCAGACGGCGAGATGGAGCTAAGCTGCGAGGGCGAAGGGATGGAGAAAAGCTACTTTTCGCAGCAGGATATGACGCGGCTGAGCGGTATGAAATTTAAGCTAGGCGGCGAAGTATCGCCCTTTTACGGCTGCTTTAGCGAGCTTGATACGACGGTTGGCGGCTATCCGCAGTGGGTGCAGGACGCCGCGTATCTGAGCTGCCCTAGCTGCGGCGGGACGATGAAGCATCTAGCGCAGATCCCATTCGGCGAGCTGGTGCAGGGCGAAGGCGTCATATACGTGCAGATCTGCGAGAAATGCGAGATTTTGGGCGGCTGCTTTCAGTGCACGTGAGGGCGTGGGGATTTTAAAATTTGCGCCCCGAGCCTGCGCAAAAATCGGCGTCGTACTCTTTAAATTTAATCAAGACGGAGCTTATGGGGCTATTTGGCCTTGGTAAAAAGAATAGGCGCTAGTCAAATTTATAAGCCATAAAATTTAGCCTCGCCGGCGTTTCGCGCCATAACCAAATTCGGCTAATGAAATTTTATCAAAACAGCTCGCACTGTAACCAAATATATAAATCTGGCGAGCTTAAATTTTGAAAGTTTCAAATTTTAAATAAGCCTACCGTGCTATATCGGACGTATTCGGCGGCAAACAGAATTTACAAGCGACGAAATTTAAACAATGCCCGCAACGGTATCCGGCATATCTAGCGATAGTAAAATTTTCATCTCGCACGCAGCCAAATTTATCGCCATAGACCCGTCGCTAAATTTCACAAACGGCAAAAGCTAAATTCCAAGCGAGAAATTTGCGCCGCCTACTTACTAAGTGCCTCCGCGACGTGATCCCAGCCGAGCGCTCTAGCATAATCAAGCGCAGTTTTGCCGTGGATATTTTTAGCGTTTTTATCCGCACCCTTAGCAAGCAAAAGCTCGAGCCTCGTCAGATTGCCCGCGATCGCCTCGTAGTGCAGCATAGTGTAGCCCTCATCGTCCGTGCGCGTGATCTCGTCCGGATACCCGCGCAAAAACTCCTCGAAATTTTTCTTCGTATTGACGCTCATCGGGTGCTCGGTTAAATTTTGCGGATGCTCCTGTTGTTCGTACGCCACCAGCACGACGTCAGGATCGCCGAAATTTAGCCCCCACGCCTCGTCGTGCTCGGCGCGCTCGCTCTGGCTCATAGCTTTGCGCATCGCCTGCACGCTAAAGCCGCCGTAGGTCTTGCCCTCTATCGCAAACATCCAGTCGCTGATCTGCTCTAGCGGTACCGAGACTTGCTCGCCGTTTTTGACGTTGCTTAGCACGTTCGGGTCGTTTACGAGCACGCCGCAAACGCGCTCGCCGTCAAAATACACGTCGTTTACCCACATATGCTCGACCTCGGTGCTGCCGTTTAGCTCCTGCGAAAAGGCGACCTTGACGCAGGCAAAGCTAAGCGCGGGGACCATGCGGAGGCGCTCCCAGTACAGCTCGCGCCAGAAGTAGCGAAAGCTCTTTCGCGCCTGTTCGAATGCCTTTAGCATCGCCTCATCTTCGCCGTCCGCGTAAAACACGGGCGCGCCGTCTGCGCTACCTTTTCCTTCGCAGCCGCCTTCAAGATCGCGTGCGGCGCGCTCGCAGGAGCCTTTGCCCTCGCAGCTCGCGTCATCGCCGCCGAATAGTTTTTTAAACAGTCCCATTTGCTCTCCTTAAATTTAGTTGAGATTTGTATTGTATTTTAAATTTACTTTCATTTGCCTGATTAAAATGGCAGTAAAATTTCACCTCGCGGACCGTATATCGGAGCGCAGAAGAGCGGGGCGGTTTTACAGCTTGCGCTCCGCGTCTGCAAAAATTAAGCTATAATTGCGTTTAAATTTAATTAAAGGAGAGATTATGGGGCTATTCGGTTTGAGCAAAAAAGCTGAAAAGGCGCAAATTCCAAGCACTTTTGCCGGCAGAGTGGATAAATTTTGGGCGGAATTTAGCGGCGCGATAGATGAGATCAAGGCCGATTTGGCGGCGGAGGAGTTTGAAAAGGCGATGCGAAAGACCGACGAGAAGCTTCGCATCTGCCTTGCGGAGCCCTATTTTATGACGGGGCTTGCGGGCGATAAGCTTGATTTGGTGCTAACTCCCGAGGGTATGTGGCACCGCCTATTTTGGCTAAGCTTTATCAAAAACGCTATGCCCAAGCAGCTCGAATCCAAAATGCGCTGCACGCTCGGAAAGCCGCGCGCGCCGCGAGGCATCGGCGGACTTGAGATGTACGGCACGCGCGTAAACGCCGAGGAGTCGATGATCTACGCACAGTTTAACGAAAGCGACGTGGATATTAAAATTTACAACGAAAACCTAGCGGCTCTGCTCGCGCAGGATGAGAACAAGGCGGGCAATCTAAGTTTCATCCTACTTGATAATATCATCGGCGAGACGACGGTCATTAACACTTTGGGCATACTTGAAGTGCTGTCCCAGCCGCAGGAAAACGGCGTGCCGCTAAGCGAATTTGCCGATCTGATCGATGAGAAATTCGGCGAAAAAGCCGCGCGCGAACCGCTGAAGAATTTTTTCAGCTACAAGATGGAACCGCGCGGAAGCGAGGTGCGCGAGGACGTGATCGTGGGCACCACCTGCCTACGAAATCTCATAGGCGAGTACCTAGGCGGCAAGCGCGACATCTACAATGAAGCTTTCGAGCTCGGCATCAAATTTTGCTTTCTTAGTATCGATAACGGCGGCGACATGCAGGCGGGCTTTGATCTGAGAAACAAGATCGAGGACGAGGAGCTGGAAGGTTGCGGCTCGTTTCTGGAGATAATCGGCGGCGCAACCGGGCAAAGACACGCATATATCGATCTCATCTGCTACGACGAGGAAAAGCTGAAAGAAAAAGTAAGCGAGCTTTGCAAAAAATATGGCGCGAATATACAAATTCACGACTTTAAGCGGTAGCGACTTTGGTTTTTACCGCTATTAAAATTTGCGACTTAAGCGGTAGCGGCTTCCGTTTTTGCGGCAGATAAATTTGAAATTTTGCGCCATTGCAGAAAATAAATTTTAAAATTCTACGTTGCCGCGTAAAATAAATTTAAAATTTGCCGCGCCGCACGCTTTTCGTTCGGTTTTACCATTTCGCCGACACGCGGTAAAATTGAGCGAGCTGTGAGCTTGCGATATAAATTTTGGCGATTTAGCAGTAAAATTTGCGAGGTTCGCAGTGCGAATTTGCGATGATAAAATTTTGCTTCGGTTTCAGTACAAAGCGCGCCGATTAGGAAGCTTTTGAAAGATAAAATTTTAGAGAACGAACATGAAAATTATCTCGAAATTTAAAGATAATTACGATTTTATGGTGTCAAAATACGGGCTTGACGAGACTTTGGTCTATGACCGCAGAAACTCTACTCCAGTCAGTGCGGACGAGCTATGGAGGCTTGACGAGGGCGATAAAAAGGAGTTTGAAAGGAAGCTTAGCGGGTACCGCTTTATCCGCGGTAAATTTATAAACTGGAGCAAAACGGACGTAAATAAACTGCCGCGTCTGCTTCACTCCGTGATTTTCATCGGCAAAAATTTAGTCCATATTTTCGCCTCTCAGGATAAAATTTACACAAGCCTAGAGTTTGACGAGACGGAGCTAAGAAGGCAGTATTGGGAAGACAGAACTTTGAGCTTTAGCGATGGATTTCGCGCCCATATCATCTCGTGGCTAAACAAGGTCGGCGAACAGGCTACGCGCGAGGAGATTCTGCAGCTCGTGGCGCTAGAGGGCGACCGCAAAACGACACTAAAAAATATTGTTCGCGACGATAAAATTATAAGCAAAGATGAAATTTTGAGCGCACCTATCGTATTTTTTAAGCTCACACAGAACATTCACACCGCGGCGATAAATCCACAGCTTAACGCGATGGGGTTTTATCTGGATGCCGACTTTGTCTGGCAAAGCCTAGTCGAGTTTTTATCCGCCAAAAAGGACGCCTCTGCTCCGGCAGGCACGATACCAAATGATATAAAAATCGCTAGCAAGGGCTTTGACGTAAAGCGCTCGTTTCGCCCAAAAATGAAATAATTCGGCTCGCGCAGCAAATAATCCGTGCAAATCGTCGCCAGAATTTATCCCTCTTTACTTCGCTGTTTTGACGCGCCTCATAAATCGAGCGAAATTTTATAAATTTTTATAAAGTTTAGGTAAGCAAGCACGCAAAAGCTTAGGCGCAAAATAAAATGCGGATAAAATTCCGCAAAAGCTCTTTCGCAAAATTTTAAAAGAATTAAAATATTTCCTTGAGAAATTTTAAAATTCCGCATAAGGCAAATTTACAAAAATCTCGTGAAAAATATGGAATTTCGTGAAAATTCCGCAAAATTTTAAAATTTTACCGCAGCGGCGTCCATCGCGCGCATTAGCCGTAGCATTTGAATATGCGGGGAAACGTCGTGCGTGCGGATGATCGCAGCGCCGTTTAAAGCGGCGATCTGGTGCAGATACAGCGAGCCTGCGAGCCTGTCCGCGACTGCAGAGGGGCTGTAAAAATCGATAACGCTCTTTCTGCTCGCGCCCACGAGCAGCGGGCAGCCGAAGTGCAAAAAATGCTGCAAATTTTTAATCAGTACCAAATTTTGCTCGGCGGTCTTGCCAAAGCCGATGCCCACGTCAAGGATGATCTTTTTAAGCCCCGCGCTTCGCAGCTGCTGCAGATTTTGCGCAAAAAACTCATCTATCTCGCCCATCAGATCGTCATATTTTGGCGCAAGCTGCATATTTTGCGGCTTTCCTTGCATATGCATCAGCACGTAAGCGGCGTCATAGCGAAGCGCAAGCGGGGCAAGAGCGAGATTTGCGCTGATATCGTTGATGATGCTAAAGCCCCGATCTAGCGCAAATTCCAAACAATACTCATCGAAGCTATCGAGGCTAAATTTAGCCTTTTCGTGTAGACGCAGACGGTAAATTTCGCTCACGACATCCTTTATGCGCGCAAACTCCTCATCCCTGCCGCAGTACTGGCTGCCCGGGCGCGAGCTCACGCCGCCTATATCGATGATAGCGGCGCCTTGCTCAATCATCTTTTCGATCTTATTGGTCGCCTCTTTTAGGTTTGCCGCGCGGCTTGCGGGGTTGAAGCTATCGGAGTTGATATTGACGACGCCCATTATTTCGCAGCTTTGCGGCTTAGCAAATTTCTTGCCTAGAAATTTCGCGAGCTCTTTTAGCCCGAAATCCTGCAGCGCTTCTTTTTGCGCCAAAACTTCGATCTGACGGTCGTTTGCGATCAAAACCGCATCCGTATCGTCGCGCCCTAGGATCACTCCTTCGTTGCACGCAAGCTCGGCGCCGATACTAAGGGCGTCTTGTTTTAAAATATTTGCTGCGGGCGCTCGCAGATCTTTTAGATAGAAAAAGTTTAGGCGCGATTTTTTCTGCATTATCGCCCGTCCTGCATTTCGCACGCCGATGCGCTCGCAAATCAGCGCAAAATCGGCCTCGTTTGAAATTTTATAAATTTTCATCTTTTCTCCTCGATCATCAACAGTAACGGAGTAAGCACGGCGTGGGCTTTGGCGTTGTGCTCGGCGAGGTAGCTTAAGCGGTCGATCCGCTGCAGCTCATCGCCGCTTAGCCTAACGCCTGCTTCGAAGCATTCTAGCGCGATCTCGCCGATGAGCGCTTTTAGCGCCGTTTTGTCCAGCTCGCCCTTGCGCTCCAGCGCGATCTGCGCGTCGATAAACTCCACCGCTTCCTTTAGGCTTAGCCTGGTTAAGTTTAGCCCGGTGCGGTATCTGGGCTTTCGCACGCAGAGGTTTTGTACGATCAGACGCGAGCGGATGGTGGGCAGCAGGGCGTTGATGAAAGGGGTGATCAGGAAAAACACCGTGTTTTTAGGCGGCTCCTCTAAAATTTTAAGCAGAGCGTTTTGCGCCTCCTCGCCGAATTTCGTAGCGGCGATGACGATGATCTTATCCTCGCGCTCGGCGACGTAGGCTTCGTCAATGATCTTTCGCGTCTCGTCGATCTTAAGCTCGACGCTTTCGAAAAACCTTAAATTTTTGCGCGGAATTTCGGCTAAAATTTTATCTTTAAAGCCCTCATAATCGCCCGTTAAAACGATCTGATTTATGATTTTCAAAGCACCACTTCGTCAAAAAGCACGGCGTCGATGCTTTTGTCTAAAATTTTAAAAAGTTGGATCAGTTTGAGATCCAAGCTCGGATCGCTCTCGCTCATGTAAAAGCTGTTTTGCAGCCTCTCGTCGATGAGCCACAGATAGCTATCCTCGTGGCTTTTGGCGATTTTGGCTAACGGATGGTTGCCGTTGCCGATGTAAAAATATATAAAGCCGTTGGCAAACGCGAGGCTTAGCATATCGTTTAGCAGCAGCGCGTCCTCGAGGCTATTTACGCCGCCACGGTAGAGCGAGCGCAGCGAAAAAAACGGCAGCAGCGGGCGGGAGTTGGTAGAGGAGTTGATCTTTTTGATGATGTATTCGCTAAACCAGCTTCGCTCATCGTCGCAGATGACGATGAAAGCAAAGCCGTCGTGGAGGAATTTTAGCTTTGATGCTAAAAGCGGCGTCCAGTCCTCCTTGCGATCCTCGAGCCACTCAAGTCCGGGCTCGGAGCGCATCGCCGTGACGCTCCAAGTGTGCAGATCCTGCATTATTTATCCAAATCGTAGGCTTTGTGCAGCGCGCGCACGGCGAGCTCGCCGTATTTGGCCTCTACGATCATCGAAATTTTAATCTCGCTCGTGGAGATCATCTGGATATTTATCCCTTCGTCCGCAAGCGTCTTAAACGCCTTACTGGCTATGCCGCTGTGGCTTTTCATACCTACGCCTACCAAAGAAACCTTTACGATATCGGCATCCGATTCGATGATGGAATTCGGATTTGGATTTACCTCTTTCATTACCGCATAAGCAGTCTGCAGCTCGTTTTGCGGCACGGTAAAGCCCAAATTCGTCTCGCCGTTTCGTCCGATATTTTGCACGATCATATCGACGTTGATCTCCTTACTCGCAAGCGCGGAGAAAATTTCAGCCGCGACGCCGGGGCGATCCTCTACGTTTCTAATCGTGATTCTTGCTTGATTTTTATCCAGTGCAATGCCGCTAATTACCGCATCTTCCATCTTTTCTTCTCCTGTTATGAGTGTTCCTTCATGATCGTTAAAACTGCTTCGCGTCACCAAATTTACGTTTAATTTCTTCGCAAGCTCGACGCTTCGATTTTGCAAAACCTTCGCTCCCAAGCTCGCAAGCTCAAGCATCTCGTCGTAGCTGATGCGATCAAGCTTTTTAGCTTTCGGCTCAATGCGCGGATCGGTTGTATATACGCCGTCTACGTCGGTGTAAATTTCGCACAGATCGGCATTCAGTGCTCCTGCGACGGCGACTGCGCTAAGATCGCTTCCGCCTCGCCCGAGCGTAGTTACCTCGCCTGCGGTACTGATGCCTTGAAAGCCCGCGACGACGACGATTTTGCCCTGCTTTAGCGCCTCTTGCATGCTTTTTCGATCGATCGAGACGATGCGAGCTTTGGTGTGAAACTCGTCCGTCACGATGCCCGCGCCTCGCCCGCTAAACGCGATCGCAGCATAGCCCTTGGCATTTAGCGCGATAGCTAAAAGTGCACTCGTAACGCGCTCGCCAGAGCTTAGCAGCACGTCCATCTCTCTGCCTATTGGAGTTTTAGTAAAAAATTCCGCCTGCTCGATGAGCTGATTGGTAACGCCGCTCATCGCAGAGACGATTACCGCGACATCGTGCCCTTCGTTTTTAGTCTTTATCACGCGCTGCGCGACCGCCTCGATCCGCTCTAGCGTACCGACGCTCGTACCGCCGTATTTTTGAACGATCAGCATTAAATGTAACCCTCCTCCTTAAAATATTTTAAAACTGTCGCGTAAATCGGCTTTTTGAAGTGATTTACGTGCCTTAAAACCTCATTTGCGCCTACGAATTTAAATGCGTCGAACTCCGGAAGTTTAGTATTGATGTTTATATCGGCTAAGCTTCGCAATCTCACCAAAAAATACCTTTGAATTTGCCCGTCGTATGGGCGCATCTTTTGAGCTACTCCATCGGGAAAGTCGTAGCTGAGCCACTTCGGGCACTCAGCGATGATATCGACTTTGCTTGTTCCGATCTCCTCACCCAGCTCTCTGCGGATCGCCATCTTAGGCGTCTCACCATCGTCGATACCGCCTTGAGGAAACTGCCAAGCGCCTTTGATGTCGCTTCGTTGCGCGATTAAAATTTCGCAATTAAACGGATACGAGGGCGAAAGTACGATTGCAGCGACATTTGGTCTGTAATTTTTCTCTTTTTCCATCTCGTTTTCTCACAAAAAATTTCTCAAAATTCTACCTAAAAATATTAAAATTTGCGTTAAGAGGCTTAAAATTTATATAAATTTTCAAATTAATTCGCTAAATTTTGCGACGTAAATTTAGCCCATAGGACCGCCCTTGCACATCTACATACACGTGCCGTTTTGCACCTCCAAATGCCCGTATTGCGCCTTTGGCTCCTTCAGCGATAAGTTTAGCCTCGCAAAAAGCTACTTTCGCGCGCTAGCGCTTGAGGTGCGCGACTTTTTGGCAAAAAATCCGCAAGCGAAAATTTCGACGCTTTTTATCGGCGGAGGCACGCCAAGCGCCGCAGATGCGGGACTTTACGACGAAATTTTTGCGCTGCTTGCGCCGCGTTTTACCGCCCGAGCCGAAATCAGCTCGGAAGCCAACCCAAACTCCGCCAGCCCCGCTTGGCTTAGGGCGATGCGAAAGCTCGGCGTAAATCGCATCAGCTTCGGCGCGCAGAGCTTCAACGACGCCAAGCTAAAGCTCCTCGGTCGAGCGCACAGTGCGGCGCAGATTTTTCTCGCGGTGCAAAATGCCAAAGCAGCGGGCTTTGATAATATAAACTTAGACCTAATCTATGCGAGCAAATTTGATGATAAAAGGAATTTAAAATTTGAAATGGCCGAGCTTGCGCGCTGCGAAGTGCCGCATCTAAGCGCTTATGCGCTAAGCCTTGAGGAAAATACGCCCTTTTTCGGGCGTGAAAGCTTTAAAAAGGAAAGCGCGGCTCTAGCTAAATTTCTTTTTGCTCTTGCGGCGGATAGCGGCCTTAGCCAGTATGAAATTTCAAATTTTGCCGCGCGCGGACTGCGCTGTAAGCACAATCTCGCTTACTGGCGCGGCGAGGATTACGCTGGATTCGGAGCGTTTGCCGTGGGCACAAGCGGGCAGGTGCGCCTCAGCTCGCCTAAAAATTTGCGAGACTACATCGCAGATCCGCTGCAAAAACAGCGTGAAGCTCTAAGCGCGCAGGATAAAAAGCTTGAGCGCATATTTCTCGGGCTGCGCTGCGTTTTGGGGCTCGAGGCGCAAATTTTAGACGCAGCGGAGCTAAGCAACGCGCAGCTGCTCGTGCGCGAAAAAAAGCTGAAATTCGGCGAGGACAAATTTTATAATCCCAACTTTTTGCTCGCCGACGAGATCGCGCTTTTTATCACGCAAGAAAGCCGCCGCGGGCGCTAAATTTAAGATTAATGAAATTTTAGTTACAATACGCCACTTTTTACGTTAGGAAATTTTATGTTTGGTATCAGTATGCCTGAAATTACGGTCATTTTAATCATCGCGATAATCGTGCTGGGGCCCGAAAAGCTTCCAAAAGTGCTGGTCGAGCTCGCTAAATACTTCAAAGTTATCAAAAAAACGATCAACGACGCAAAATCGAGCTTCGATCAGGAGCTTCGCATCGCCGAGCTCAAAGAGGACGCCAAAAAATATAAAGAGAGTATCACACAAGCAAGTGAGGGCGTGCGCAAAAAGCTCACGTTTGAGGAGCTCGACGAGATAAAAGGCGGCATAGACTCGGTCAAAGAGACGCTAAATGCGGGGCTAAAAGACGCGGAAAGCTCGCTTAAAGAAACGCTTAGCTCGGACGCCGCCAAAGACGTGTTAAACTCCGCGAAAGTCTCGGCACAAAAACAAAATGGGACGGCAAATTTAAAGTCAAATTCGGGCGGAGAAAATTCCGCGCAAAACTCCGCTGGCGCCGCAAACTCTACGCAAGGCTCCGCCGGCAGCGCAACAAATTCCGGCGCTGAAAGTAAAAGCGCGAATTCGAGTGCCGAAAACAAAGGCGAAAATTCTATGCCGAGCGCAAGCGGCGGCGCGGAAAATTCTGCACAAAATACAAATGCGAATGGCGAAGCGAAAAGCGGTACGCAAAATGCAAATTTAAACGGCGATGCGCAAAATTCTATGCAAAATTCCGCGCAAAATAACGATACGCAAAAATCATAATGAGAGAGAAATTTAATGTTTGAAGAGCTAAAACCCCATCTAGCCGAGCTTCGCAAGCGCCTAGTTATCTGCGTTCTGTCCGTCATCGTCCTTTTTATCGCGTGCTTCGGCTTTTGGGAGGATATTTTAGGCTTTATGACCCGCCCGCTAGTGCGCGTACTTCCCAAAGGCAGCGAGATCATCTTTACCCAGCTTGGCGAGACCTTTTTTACTGCGATGAAGGTGTCGTTTTTCACCTCGTTACTTCTAGCAATGCCGATAATTTTCTGGCAGGTGTGGCTTTTCGTAGCGCCTGGGCTTTACGACAACGAGAAAAAATACGTCATCCCTTTCGTTAGCGGCGCGAGCATTATGTTCTTTTTAGGCGCGGCGTTTTGCTATTTTTTCGTAATCCCCGTCGCATTTAATTTCTTGGTAAATTTTGGCGCCAAGCAATTTACTGCGATGCCTACGATCGGCGAATATGTAGGCTTTTTCGCTAAGCTCGTCGTCGCATTCGGCATCAGCTTCGAGCTTCCGGTGGTGACCTTTTTTCTCGCCAAGATCGGGCTTGTGACAAACAAAAGCCTGAGCGATTTTTTCCGCTACGCAATCGTTATTATTTTCATCTTTGCAGCGGTCATGACGCCGCCAGACGTGCTTAGTCAGTTTATGCTCGCAACTCCGCTAATTGCGCTTTATCTGCTTTCAATCTTCATCGCCAAAATGATAAATCCGTATAAGCAGGAGGATGACGAAAGCGAAAATTCCACGGACGTAGCGCAGGCGTGAGATGGCGGATCTAAATTTAGTTGGCAGCTACGATTACGAGCTTCCTAGCGAGCTCATCGCAAGCGCTCCCGTCATGCCCAAACAAAGCGCGCGCCTGCTGATCTACGACCGCGCCAAGGAGCAGATCACGCACGCGCACTTCGGCGATCTGGCGGACGCCCTGCCGCCCTGCGATATTATTTTCAACGACACGCGAGTGATTAAGGCGCGCCTATTCGGTCACAAAAATAGCGGCGGCAAGATCGAGCTTCTGCTAAATTCGCCGCTTGAGGGCAATAAATTTAGTGCCTATATTCGCGGCAGCGTCAAAGTAGGCAGCGAATTAAAATTTCAAAGCGGTCTTAATGCGCGCGTTTGTGAGCTTATGGAAGGTGGGCTTCGCATCGTGCAGTTTGAGCGCGGCGGCGAAGCTTTAAACACCCATGATGTTTTTGAAATTTGCGAACGTATCGGCCACGTGCCGCTGCCGCCGTATATCAAGCGCGCCGATACCAAGCAGGACGAGAGCTGGTATCAAAGCATCTTCGCGCGCGAACAAGGCGCCGTCGCTGCACCTACCGCGAGCCTTCATTTTAACGATGCGATGCTAAACGATCTGCGCAAAAACCACGAAATTTATTTTATCACGCTACACGTGGGCGCAGGCACCTTCAAGCCCGTGGAAGTAGCGGATCTGCGCGATCACAAAATGCACGGTGAGCTCTACTCTATCCCGCCGCAGACCGCGCAAATTTTAAAAAGCGAGCGAAAAATTTTAGGCGTGGGTACGACCGTTACGAGAACGATCGAAAATTTTGCACGCAACGGGCAAAACAGCGGGATCTGCGAGCTGTTTTTGCACCCGGGCAATCCGCCGATAAGACAGAATTTTTTGCTTACGAACTTTCACCTGCCCAAATCCACGCTGATAATGCTCGTGGCGAGCTTCATCGGCCTTGAGCGCACGCTTGAGCTCTACCGCATCGCAGTGGAGCAAAGATACCGCTTCTACTCCTATGGCGATGGGATGCTTGTGCTATGAAAGCCGTGGTTTTAGGCGCGCTAGCAATATTGGCTACGACGGTAGGCTTTGCGGCAAGAAAACTTTTTGCTAAAAAGCCCGCTGCAAGCGGTAAAATTTTCTCCGCTGCGCCTAAAGCCAAAGAAAGCGATTCCGTCGTGCCTAGACGCGAGGATATCGCGCAGATCGATATTTTAAAAATTTTAAAATTTCAAAGCGAAATTTTATTTGAGGAATGCACGAAATACGATAGCACGCTCTATCTTAGCTTCCCGCCGCAGCTACCGCGTATCTACGGCGGCGAGGTGCTAAATCTCACTAGCGCAGTCTTTGATGCGTGCGAGTTTTTTCTACAAAATATCGCTGAGCCAATCCGCGTAAGCGTGGAATTTAGTAGCAAGGAACTTAGAGCGAATATGAGCTCTATCAAGCTCGACGTGCGAGTAGGTATCGATCGCGAGCTAAAGGATCCGCGCACCTATGCGTTTAAAAGTGCACTAGAAAGCGCCGCTAGCACGGATGATGAGTATCTTACTTCGGCGCAGACCCATTTGCGTGCACTCGGTTCGCATCCAAGTATTGGAGCCGACGGGCGCGGAACCTTTATCAAAATGGATGCCGTGCTTAGCTGCTTCGCGCAGCAGAGCTTTAGCGCCAAAAAATACGACTACAACGTCATCATCACGCATAAAAACCGCGCGATCTTCGAGGAGCTGCGAGATTTTTTGAGCGGGCTTGGTTGCGACGTGATGCCAAACTCCAACTGGGAGAGCGCAAAGAGGCACCTAAACGACTTCATCTACGTAGCCGATGTCGTCATCCTTGACGCCGAGATCCTACGCGCCAATATAAGCGAAATAAACTACCTCAACGCGCTGGAAAAAGACGGGGTATTTTTTATATTTTTGCTTAAAAACAAACACTCGCTCAAGGTGCTGGAGGGGCTAAGCTTTAAATTTTTCAAACTCGAGATGCCATATTTCTACGATGAGTTTTATGCCACGCTTGATCTCATCGAAAAGATCAAAAATGATGAGAATTTCTTGGGGCTGTAGCGAACAGGTGGCGATAAATTTAAAACCGAAGAGATTGAAGTGCTATATTTTGACTTAGATTGGATCAAGGGCAATATAAACGATAGCGAATATGCCTTAAGGCAGCGGCGATACGAGGCGTATTTAGCAGGGCTGCATAAAAATATGCATACGCTAAAAAGAATTTTTGCGGGCATAAACTTCAACGATGCGCTATTGCTACCCAAAAAGCAAATTAATGAAAAGTTGCATTTGAAATTTTACATCGGAGATTTGCAAAATGGATATTATGAACTAAAATGCGTTATGAGCTCGGATCAAAGATGCGACGCGGCGCCCGGCGAAATAATAACGAGCGAGATATTTTACGAAAATGGCAATTACCGCTTCTCTTTCATCCTTGCCTGTCTGAAGGAATACGCCGTTAATTTTTCCAGGATAGATAGCCTTAAATTTAACGCGATTTCGCAGAAAAAATACCACTTTGAGCATAAGAAATTTAAACTTTCATAGAAAACCGCGCACCTCATCGGTAGCGCATAAAATTTTGCCCGTAAAGATCGCACCCTTAAATTTATCCCGCTTGCAAGCCGCAAACAGCGTAAATTCCGTCGCGCCTTGCAGCTAAATTTATTAAATTTAACATAGTCCGCGCACAAGCAAGTTTATTTCGTCCGCTTATCTCAAAAACGCTCAAGCCCCATTTTTAAAATTTACGCCCCAAGCGGACTTAAGAAATTTTACAAACGGCACAATCTGTTTTGAAGCACGCCCGATAAGACGTATATAAAGCTAGTAAATTTAAGAATTTGGTGCGAGGCTCGGCTCGCGATTTAAATTTTATCTTTTACCCTCTTTTTTAGCCTTGACGGCTTCATAAAGTTCGTCGATCGAGGTTGCGGACGAGCCCGAATATTTCTGTGACGCTTGCATAGTTTTTTTGCCCCATTTACCGTCGATCGTCACGCCGTAGCCGCTAAACATCAAACTTCGCTGGATATAATAGACTTTATCTTGCTGCGTCATATTTTGTTGCTTCTGCACTTCGTGCTCGGCATCTTTTGCCTGCTCACTTTTATAAACAGCATCAGCCGCTAAATACCCCAGAGTCAAACTTACCGCAAGAGACGTAATTATCATAAATCTATTATTCGTATTGCATATAATAATTACATATAATAACCAGGTCGCGATACAAAATACTATATATCCTACGGAAAAGCAATCGTGGCATTAAAAGCGCTGAAAATAACCATAGCGGCAGCGATTAAAATCGCTATAGCAAGCCCTTCAAGTGAAGTAGCCGCCGCAATAATGAGACCTAATAAAAAGTCCATAAGCAACCTTTAAAAATTTAAATAGCGAGAATCTCCGATTATAAATTCAATCGGAGAGTTTCAGAATTTAACCATAGATTGGGCGATGAAAAATATGCAAGGCTATTCGACATGTTCCATAGTCCTATGAAATTCCGGGCTATGATCTCTTGCTAGCGCAAAAGAATATAAAACTAAAATCGTACCGATAGAGATAAGAAAAACATCTTGAATTATAAAACCAGCTCTTATAAGGACACGTATTCCAAAAACAAGACATACCACGCCTATTAAAAATTTCAAGAACCATGCTCTACTATAAGAGATCTCCGCCTGGCATCCGCTACATACGACCGCACCGTATTTGATGTCATCTTTGCCGCAAAAAGGACATTCCAAATATTCCTCTTGTTCATTCTCTTCCATAATTTCTCCTTTGAAAAAATATGGGTGAAATTATATATATATAAGAGCGAGCTTAAAATTTAAAAAATTAGAATTTAAAATGAGAAGATTTTAGCGGCTTTACGCCGCTAAAATTTAAAGATTTTCGAATGGATTTACGACCACGTCTTTGCGATCGACGATGTAAGGTATAAGGGCTGCTTGGCGCGCACGCTTGATAGCCTTTTCCACCATCTCTTGGTATTTTTTGCTGGTGCCAGTTAGGCGACGCGGCATAATCTTAAAGCGCTCGCTTAGGCAGTGCTTTAGCAGCGCCGTGTCCTTATAATCGATAAATTCGATCTTTGCTTCCGTAAATTTGCAATACTTTCTAGTATATTTTCTCTTATCTGCCATGGTTTTTCCTTAATTAAAATGGGATCGTGTCGTTGCCGTCATCGTATTTATCGGCATCGACGTCGACTTCCGGAATCGTGCTTTCGTAACTCTGCTCTTTTTGTTTAGGCGCGTTATAATCGTTTTTTGCACCTCTAGAATTTGAGTTTTGTCTATTAGCATAGCTATTTCCACCGCCGTAATTACCGCCGCTATAGTTAGAATTTCCTCCGCCGTAGCCGCCGGAGCTTCCGCCATAATTGCCGCCCTCGTAATTGCCGCCTTGATTATAGCCGCCGCTTCCACCTTGATTGCTTCCTAGCATCTCCATCGTATCTACGCTGATGGAGTGCTTGCTTCGGTTCTGTCCGTTCTGATCTTGCCACTGATCTAGCTTTAAGCGGCCTTCGATCAAAATTTTACTGCCTTTTCGCAAGTATTGATTTGCGATTTCGGCCGTGCGACCGAAAAAATCTATGTCTATAAAGCATGTCTCTTCGCGTTTCTCGCCGTTTGAGCTATTGTATCTGCGCGTGACGGCGATGCCGGTTTTACCTACGGCGGTGCCCGTTTGCAGATATCTAAGCTCGATATCTCGGGTCAAATTACCTACCAAAACTACTTTATTGAACATATTTTATCCTTTATTCGCCTTCTTTGGCTGCTTCTTCAGGCTCTTTTGGCTCTGCCGGCGCTTTTGGCTCGCGCTCTTTTTTCGCAGGGCTTAGCTTGATGCCTTTGCTTAACTTGTCCCAAGCGGAAATTTCACGCTTAGTCTCATATTTGACGGTCAAAAATCTAATGATATCTTCGTTGATGCGCAGATTTCTAACAAGTTCGGAGATCAAGCTCGGTTCGGCCTTAAAATAGATTACGAAATAAACTCCGCGCTCATATTTGTCGATCTTATAGGCAAGCTTTCTAGCGCCCATTTCGATCACGGAAGCGATCTCTCCGCCGTTTTTGGTTATGATTTCTTTGACGAAATCGACTTTTGTTTTAACTTCATCGTCTGTAAGCGTGGGCTTAACGATGAATAAAACCTCGTAGTTTCTCATAAATTCTCCTTATGGATTTTAGCTCGCAAACGGTGTCTGCGGGCAAGGATTTTGCAAAAAATGCGAAGAGATATTACTAAAATTTCACTTAATGTTTGCTTTTTGCCCGAGCGAGCTTAGCAGCATGCGCTGCAACCTCAAAAACGACGCGAGCAAAAGCTCATCCTTCGCCGCGTTCTTTTCGCTTTTGAGTTCAAATTCCAAATCATTTAAGTGAGCGAAAATTTTATAAAACGTCCGCGTTGAAAAACCGGTGGCGTAGCGCTGCATCTGTGCGGCCACGGAAGGGGGCGGTTGATAACCTAAAACCGCCTTAAAATCAAATCTGCCGTTTATTTTCACGTAAGCATGCAGGCGAAAAATTCTATAAATCAAGCGGTAGAAATAATTTATCAGCTCCATCTCGTTGTATCCGCCGCCCAGAGCCATTTTGTAAAAATCTATGCGAAAATCGCTTAGTCCAAAAATTTTATCAAAAAGCTCGTCGTAGCTCACCTCGCTAAGACCATAAACCATCAAATTTACGTTTTGCAGGCTAAGCTCGAGCCCCAAACTTGCAAATTTCTCTATCTCGCTCGCGCTTAAGCTCAGGCTTTCGTTGTGGATGGCGTAGATCCTGCTAAGCGCGGCGGTGTTTGCAAAAAGCCCGCACATCTCGCATTTTTGCGCAAGCAGCGCTATGGCTTCATTCACGCCCGAGGGTTTGAAAAATCTCACTTCGTTTCGTTCAAATTCCTTGATAAAATCCGCGCTCACTGAAATTTCGCTATCGTTTAGCTCGTAGATCAGATGGTTATTCTCGTCCGACTTACACAACGCGATGAGCCTTCGCAGCTCCTCTTTTTTGATGAGCGAGGCGGTTTTGATATGAAGCGTATTGCTGCCGCCGAAAAGCGAGGGCTCCAAGAAGCTCCGCGCCTGCTCAAAATCATACTCCAAAAAATACAAACTCAAAAAATTTTCCGAGGCGTAAATTTGCTTCAGGCGCTGCGCGTAAAGCTCGTTTGAAAAGTCGTCTCCGCCGCGCAAAAGCACGAAATTCGGCACCCTTCCGCTTGCTATAAGACCGTCAAATTCTTTCCTATACATCAGATCTTCTTTACCACCCTGCCTATGATCACTCCGCTAGCGATATTTGCGTCCGTAAGCTCGACTAGCACGGGCGTTAAAATGTCGCCGGCGAAATTTGAAACTAAAATTTTAGCCCCCTTTAGTTTGTCGTCTAGCTTTGCGGTGACGGAATTTCCGCTTTCGTCGATGTAGCAGCGGAATTTTTTGCCTAAATTTTCTGCGGCCCAGCGCGCAAATTTTCGGTCCATGAAATCAAACGCGACCTTATCCGCCTCGCGCTCAAGCTCATTTAGCCGCGCGCACGTCGCGTCTATGTTTAAAAGCAGGTAATTATAAAATTTCTCATCCCCCCTCATCTGCGCCTTTAGCAATCGGTGCAAAATGAGATCGGAATAGCGCCTAATCGGGCTTGTGAAGTGCGTGTAGTTATCAAATCCGAGCCCGAAATGCCCGCGCGATTCGGATCCGTACTCGGCGCGCTTTTGAGCCTTGATGATGAGCTTATCGACCTCCTCGCGGATCCCCATGGCATCGGCTTGCGCTTGGATTTCGCCGATCATTTTGGCAAGGTTGCTCTGATAGGGCGCATCGATGCCGAACAGCGCCAGATCGTCAAGCAGAGCGTAAATTTTTTTAAGCTCCGCTGAGCCGTGATTTCTAAAAACGCCCCGTTCGATGCGTGCTGCAGCGGCTTTGTTGGCTAGCAGCATACAATCCTCGATGAGCTTGTGCGACGGAGTGTCGGTCTCAAAGCGGGTGGAGCTTATAAAACCGTGTTCATCAAGCGTGATGCGAAGCTCCTTGGTGCGGAAATCAAATCCGCGCTTTAGCCTCGCGCAGCGCAGGCGCTCGCAAATTTCATTAAGCGGCGAGAGCCAGCTTAAAATTTCAGGCTCGCGCGCCTTGCGGGTGCGTAAAATTTCATCGACCTCGTCGTAATTGTAGCGGCGTTTTGATCTTATAATCGCTTCGAAAAGCTCCTCTTTTTGCGGGTTTAAATTTTCATCCAAAGCGATTTTAAAAACAAAGGCTAATCTAGGCAGATTTGGCATCAGCGAGCAGATGTTTTCGCTAAGCTCGCGCGGCAGCATCGGCACGGATCTGTGCGGGAAGTAAATCGAAAAGCCGCGAAATTTCGCCTCCTTATCGATCGGCGAGTATTCGCTTACGTATTCGCTCACGTCGGCGATCGCTACGTAAAGCGTGCGCACTTTTACGTCGAAATAGATCGCGTCGTCGAAGTCCTTGGCGTCGATGGGATCGATGGTGCAAAAGGGCAGATGCTGCAAATCCACGCGCTGCGGATACAGCGCCTCGTCCACTTCGCTGCCGAAGCTCGCGGCTTGCTGCTTGCACGCTTCGTTAAATTCGTCGTTTTTATCGTAGATTGCTAAAGAAATTTTCTCATCGACGAAGGGATCGGATAAGCTTCCGATCACCTCGGTAATTTCGTTCGTTAGATTATCGATCTTTAAAAGGGTGTTTGCGGGCAGCTGCTTTAGCGATTTTTGCGTGGCTTTGAGCGGATTTGCGAGGCCGGTTTTGACGTTCACGCCTAAAATTTCGCGCCCGAAGCTTTTGGTATAAACCACGCTCGTTAAAAATGCGGGCTTAATACACATCAGCACTTTTGCGTGCAGACGGGACTTTCTTGAGCTTAAAATTTTTGCTAGGATCAGATCGCCCAGATGCACGCCGCTTAAATATCTGTTTTCGATGATGAGATCTGCTTTGAAGCGATCGTCGAAGCTTTGCAGATAGCCCGTGCCGTCGCGCGAGATGTCGAGCCTGCCGAAAACATAGCCGTCGTTTAGATAGAGCTTGCCCTTGTGCGCGCTGATAGCGCCGATATTTAGGAGGTTGCGCACGAGCTCCTTTTGCTCGCCGTTAAGGTCCTTTTCAAATACGCCCGAGTTAAAGGCGCGCAGGAACTCTTTCATATCGAAATTTCGCCTTTCGCCTCTAAAAACGCCTCCTGCTCGAAGCCGAACTCGACTAGTAAATTTAAAGCGTTGTCGATGCTAAGCTCGTCGAAGTGGTGGTAGATATTGACCGCGGTTTTGGCGATCTTTAGCATCGCGTAGCGGGATTTGTTCTTAAAAGGCGCGTCGTCCGGGGCGTTTGAATACAGCGCGTCCTGCGCGATCTGCCCTAGCCCGAAATGTGCAAATAGCGCATGCGAGACGCTCTCGCGGTTCGTGCCGCTAAATTCCATCTCTACGTCGGTAAAATCCTGCGGAAAGATCGAGCCCTTGATGGCGTGGTAAAATTCCTCCGCCTTGCCTGCCGCGCACACCTGCTCGTCGATAAAAACCCGCCCGAACTCCACTAAAATCACGCTTGAAAGGATGTTTTGCTCTATCTGCGGGTAGGATTTGATCCACGAAAACATAAGCAGATTTCGCAGCAGCGAGACCTGCGTGAGCTTTTTGCGGTCGATGCGATATGCCTGCAAATCGGGCTTTAGCATAGCATCAAATACGGCGAATAGAAAAAACGCCCGCATCTGCTCGCGCCCGTAAAGCTCGAACGCTCGCTGCAAATTTAGCGTCTTTAATGCCGCGGCGCCCTGCTCCTGTCCCCGCTCCTGCGCTCTGCCCCATTCTTGTTCCTGTTTTTGCTGCTGCGCTTGCCCATGCTCCTGCTCTCGTTCTTGCTGTTGCGTTTGCGCGGCTTGCATAGAGATGCTCGAACCTAGCGTGCAATCGGCTTTCGCAGCGGCGTGCTGATTTTGCCGCTGCGTATCGCTCGCTGCTTGTGAAGGGTTAAATTTAAAATTCTTGTCGCTGCAGTTCGCGTCGTTTGCGTCATTTGAATGATTAAATTTAAGACTATCGCCCTGCCCTGCTAAGTCTGCGCCTTTTTGCTCGCTCGAGGTGCACTCTTTTTGCTGCCACTCGTTTGCAGCGTCTTGCAAGCCGCACTCTATGGGCTCCGCGCCTTGTAGATCGCGCCGCTCATCCGTGGCAATAAAATTTTGCCGCGCGAGCCCTTCGGCGCTAAATTTAGACAAACCGCAAAAGGCTAAATCTAAAATTTTATCCGCAAGAGAGGCGTTTTTGGAAATTTGCAAAGCGAGCCTGACGTCCGAAACGTCCGCATCAAACGATGCTAAAATTTTTAAAATTTCATCGCTAAAGCCTGCAAGAGCGCCTATTTTTTGGGTTATAAATTTATTCATTTTAAAAAGCCGTTCAACAAAAATTTCGCACAATCATATCAAATTTTAACTCAAATTGCAAAGCAAAACGCCGCCGTTGCGTCTAAATTCCGCTTCAGCTCGCGAGGCTTTTGAAGTGCTTTTTTTGCGTTTGAAAATCGCAGATTAATCCGCCCGTTTATCGTGACGGCAAACCTAAAATTTCATCCGCTGTTTTATAAAATTTTAATCCCCTTTCGTATAGAATGCATCGAAATTCTATTTATAAAGAGCTTGATTAAAACAGAAGTTTGAAGAGCCAAAAAGACTTAAAAACTGAAAATAACTTTAAAATGCTCAAACTAGTTTTTAAAATTTCATATAAATTTAAGCCGATGAATTTATATGAAATTTAATGACGAGCTAAGATATAGAGCAATAAAATATTGCTACTAAAAAAGCTCTTTGAGCTCTACAAATTTGCATATGTATTTTTATAAGGGTTAGATATGCGCAGTATAGTATTTCTTTTCATAATACCCGTTTTTTTTACCATAAGCTTTTTTGTCGCCTTAATCGCCCTCAAGGGCAAACGCAAACGTTTTTGGCTTTTTGTTTGGTTTATGGTGTTTTTCGGGGATATTGTCGTACTTAAAGCAATTATGGCCTATTATGATTTTAAATATGCCAAGATAAACGTCTATGAAAAGCCCGCCATACATGCTTACTATGCCGGAGAAAGAGAAATAGTCGAATGGAATATAAGCGGTTTTCCTTTGATAGATCCAACCAATTGGCTAAATTTCCCTGCAAATACGACCGATGCGAATTTCATATCTTTGATAAACGGCTACGTAAATTTCATAGATTATAAAGAAAAAAGCGAAAATCCTGTCACAAACGGTAAATATTTTAGAATTTATCTGGATGACTATACCGCACAAGAGTGCTTTTTATCAGCCAAGTTAAGCACAAGAGGCTTTTTAAAGAGTATCCCGATAACGTATGAAGAATTAAATATATTTTTTAATCAACTACAATCAAATCATGAAAGCGAGGATAAAATAATCAGAGAGATAAAATCATTACTTGATGATAGAAATGCCTCGACGATAGATATAAAACCGTCTAAAATATTAAGCTACATAAAATACAATATGAAAGATCTCAAGCAAATTTACAAAGACAAATGCGTAGCTCGTAAAGAAATCAATGAAGATGAGATAGCCGATATAGAGTTGGTATTGGAAAAAGAAAATAGGATGACGGACTGGCGCATAGAGCCGGTACCAAATATCAAAACCTTTCTTGACGACCTAATCGGTCTAAGCTTTAACTACGGCGGAATCATAAAAGATAGAAAAACGGGCAGGATACTAGCCGATAATATATACGAAAACGTAAGATACCAAGGAGCGTTAGGCGAAAGCTTTATAAAGGCTTTTGGAAGCGAGTCGAGAGGATACGGGATATCTTGCGATAGCGGCAGGGAGAAGTATTTGGATATATGTAATCAAAAGATGATAGAAGAATTCTTCAGAAAGGATAGAAAATGAGAAAGTTTGAGGCGCTAAAAACATATGCAGAGCTAGCATGGGCGGGGTATATATGGGATTGAACAATTAACAAGCTGTGGTATAAAAAAGACTGCTATGCTATTTAGATTTAACTGAGGGCTAATTCAGATCAAACAGATCCAAATATTAAATTTGCAAATTTAAATTTACTAATTGTGTGAATTTGTAAAGTAAGTTTAAATTTGTAAATTCATAAAATTCAGTATCAGCGATACTGACCGATATTGAATTTACAATAAAATTTTATAAAAAGGGTAAATTTGGAAAAACTAAAAGAAAATTCAGAAAATAATCAAAATTTAGATGAAAACACGAATTTGGAAAATCAAAACAAGCCAAAACTACTTTATAGACTTGATAAAAGAAATCCGTTTTATGTAGCTTTTGATTTAATTGTTTATTTGTTGATAGCTTGGATACCGATAATATTTGCTATACCAAATTTTGTTTTTGATATTGGCATATTTAGTCTGATTTTAAATATGTTTTGTGCCTATATTTCGTTTATAGTTTTACAAATTTTATATTCGATAATCTTTTTTGATTATTTTGAAATTTATGAAGATAAAATGGTTTATAAGGATATTTTTGGTTTTAAAATTATATTACATGCAAAACAAATTGATAGATTTTTTTCGTATGGATATTGTGGAGTTACAGAATTGATGGCTATTTTTAGAAAAAGAAGATTTAAAATTTTCCCAACAATACAATTCTTAGTTTAACTTCTGAACAAGAAAACGAAATAAGAAAAAACATAGCAAATTTAAATATAAAAAATTTTAATAAAAAGGGCAAAAAATGAGTAATTCAAGTAGAATTAACAAGGCAACAAACGAGTTGGATAAAGCAGAAAAAAGACTGCTATATTCTTTGGGTTTAACCGAGGGCAATTCAGATCAAACAGATCCAAATATTAAATTTGCAAATTTAAATTTACTTGTTGCTTGAATTCAAAAGCAATAGCAAGTTTAAATTTGTGAATTCATAAAATTCAGTATCAGCGATACTGACCGAGTTTAAATTCGCAAGTTAAACTTTAAATTTAAAAGGAAAAATATGAAAAAAATATTTAAAATTTTATTTATAATATTTATTTTATTTACTTTGTGTCT